>Ga0209808_1000045_pt1 | contig 65725 bp, 63 predicted proteins | sample GraSoiAngelo_157_FD_186171 | JGI IMG/M metagenome (GOLD analysis project Ga0209808, IMG submission 186171) | Grasslands soil microbial communities from the Angelo Coastal Reserve, California, USA - 14_1009_16_20cm (SPAdes) (version 2) | ecosystem: Environmental > Terrestrial > Soil > Grasslands ... | reverse complement strand
TTGTACCGAATGTACCGAAAATGGCGGTCGAACAAGCAGAGCAGGTTGTGGCGTAAGTGATTGTAATATGAGAAATTAGGGAGAGAGCGCCCGTAGCTCAGTTGGATAGAGCGTCTGCCTTCTAAGCAGGGGGTCGCCAGTTCGAGTCTGGCCGGGCGCGCCATTTCCCTTGAATCTCATTCAATCCAAAGGAGTAACCGAGATCATTCTTCACCCCTGTCTTCACCCCGATCATCTGCTTCTTTGACAGATGGTCGAGGATGGCCGGACTATGGCGTTTTTCCTCTTTCTTCTGTCGATCCAATTGCTTACGTGAACTGAACTCGATTCTGTATCCGCTCAGAATCACGTCCTGTCATAGAAATGTAATACACGCAGAGCACGCCAAGAGGGCGCTCGGGAAGTCCTATTCGTTCAAACTAACCTTCGCGAATGCACGTAGCGTGCCCGTGTGGCTGGTGATACGGCCCAAACTTCCCACAACCCCGTCTCGCCAGTGACAGGCACTTTTCCGAGTACGCCACTAATCGGGACCTGACCGGCCACGGATTTGCGCAGCCACCTTCTCGGCATCCGCCTCTTTCTGCGCCCCTCGCCTAAGCCTGTTAGCGTCGTGGGCGCGTAAGCCGTCTACGGTGAACTGCCAACCCTGCTCCCGGTCAGTAAGGTACTCAACGAGGAGCCGGTTCATGGCGGCCTGATCCTGGGAGACCTTCAACTTTTCCATTGATTCGCGCTCGGCGCGCCACGGCGGCAAGATTTGTTTTTCGAGAATGTCTGCGTACTGCTGGGGGGTGATCTGATTGGCTTGCCACTGCTTCAACGAAGCAGTGAAAAGCGCCAGGTCCTTCTCTTCCATGGTGGCGAGGCGCTTGTACTCGGCCAAATAATCATCCGGTTTCGGCAGGGCGATCATGGGAACAGCGATCAACGCCAGCCCAAGAGCCACCGTCACCGAGACGCGCCAGTTGGAGGCCGGCGCAAGCACTCCACCTGAGGCCGTCAGGTCGCCGGAAGTGGATGAGGAACTGGAAGTAGAAGGCGGCTGAATCAAAAACAGACCGAGCACGAATCCGGTTGCCAGCCCTCCGAGGTGGGCGGCCATGTCCACTCCGGGACGGAGCCCGTAGAGCAGATTGTAGCCGAGGAAAGTCAGCGCTCCTTTGCGCAGCGACGCTAGGGATTCTGCCGGAATCGAGCCGCGATGGCGAATCAAGAAGCCGAGCAGCGCCCCGTACAAGCCGAAAATGGCGCCAGATGCGCCGGCGCTCACAATCGACGGATGCCAGGCGAGGCTCGCCGCAGAACCTCCAAGCCCGCACACCAGATAGAGAACGACAAACGGAATGCGGTCCGCTAGGCCTTCCAAGAACAGACCAATGTTGAACAGCACGAACATATTGAAAAGCAGATGGATGAGGCCGAAGTGCAGAAAAGTGGAAACCAACATTCGCCACCATTGGCCGTGCAGAGTCAGCGGCCCATAATCGGCACCCCATCTCAAGACGCTGGCCGCCGTCGGATTGAAGACGGCCACGCCCTGGAGAACCATCATTAGAAACATCATCACGTTTAATGCGATGAGAACGATAGTGGCGCACCGAAACCAGTCTTTTAGGGACAATTTCGGCGTAGCCAGCGCGGTTCGAGTGGCTGCACCGTCCTGCGGCACTTCGGGCTGGATTGTCATATGGTTGGCGCGAGTCTACCACACAAGAACAGACGAGTAGTTGGTTGTACAAGGCCTGCTTACGCCGTACTCGTACAAGTGAAAACTTTGCCCAAAACCACATGATGTCCGGTAAGGCTTACCGGGAGCTAGCCCTTGAATGAACCAATCACTCAACGATTTCATCGTATGGAATTGTGGAAAACCAATTCAGGGAAGAAACCGCGTGATGAATGGCAGCGCGATTCTCAGTGCACTTCGAATACAGTTTCCGCGTCGACCTCTACTTCAACGGGATCCCCATCCAACCTTGTTGGTTCGAATCGCCACTGTTTCACAGCCTCCATAAACGCTCGGCCCAGCACAGGGTCGCCCTCGATTAGCGTGGCTTTCTGGAGATTTCCGTTTATGTCCAATTCGAGGCGAACGACAACCTTTCCTTGGAGGCGCTTCTTTAGGGCTTCGTCGGGGTACTTCGGATAAACCTTCGTGACGAGCTTGGACTGCATCACATTCATGCCCAAATGAACTCGGATCGGACGCTCGCTGGGCAATTCCATCAAAATATTCATGGGGATGAAACGAAATCCTCCTTGATAGAAGACGAAGAATCCATCCAGGTCCCCTCCGGTTTGCGTCAAGTTCCCGGGTTTTAAGGACATTTGGATCATGGGTCGGTTCCCTAGAAAGGCGGCTTCATACAGGGGCACAATCTGATTCATGCAATTCAGGAAGCGATCAATCGGGGCGTTGACGGCTTCTGGGTCCGCATACTTGGAAACGTTGGCTTGTACCAGCCCAGCCCGCGCATCGGCCTGGTAAATTCTCCTTATTTCCTCTTCCACGTTCGGAACCGCTTTTCGATATGCCCTCGCGAGGCTGGCGCCGAATCCTGGGCCATATACGTCAGTGAACCACGTGGAATTCTCGGGCATCAGGAAATTGTGAATGAGTTCGTTTGCTCTCGTCGAATTCTCTGCTTTGAAAGCATTTAAAATCTCTGCGATTTGGCTCTGAAGGCCCCCAGGGGAATCGGCAGAATTTGCAAGTCTCGTCTGGGGTGGATTCTGCGTTTGCGGTTGCTGGCCGCAGATGTCAATAACAGATAAAGGTAGCAAGACAAGAAAAAGACAGGTTGGAGTTCGAAGGCGCATACGTAAACCTCTCGTTTAAAAAGCAAAGCGTATTCTACGCCTAGCTGCTCTGAACGGTTTGTCGTTCTCGATTCCGGTGATTTTTCCCGCAGCAAATCGGAATATCGGAATTGGTAGATCCGGTCCACCGTTTTAGGGCTTTCCGTGAGGTACCGTTCCAGTTCCCAAAAACTGGGAAGGCTCGTTGACTTGTTGCAGGAAACGCTCTAGGTCCTGGTAAACGCCGTTCTCGTAGACTTGAAATACGTCGCCAAATCTGACGGGTCAGAATGGACGACAACGATACGAACCAAGACTCGGCCATATCGAGAGCCATTCGGAATTCGCTTTTCTACTTGTGCGCGCGGCTAAGGCGAGACGAGTACCTTTCCACCCATTTTCTTTGTTCTGGTGTATCCGGCACCGAACAGCCTCTGGCTTCTTGAATGGCACTAAAGGCCGAATCGACTGAAAGCCCATTCCGAATTAGTGTGGATGCCACAATCATTGACGACCGTCCAATACCTGCGCGGCAGTGAACGCCAACCGCTTTACCATTACGCAAGTAGGCGGTTACAGAGTTCAGCAGGCCATCAAATTCATCTAATGACGGAGGAACGGACCTGTCTTCAATCGGAAAAGAGAGAAACTCCAAACCATTGCTTTGGCAACAATGACCTTCTTCAAGAAGTCCCAACTCTTCGACCTCAGCGGGAGTCAACGCCGACACTACTACGTCCACCCCGGCTCGCTGCAGAAAACGAATGTCATCATCCAACCAATCTCTTCCCCTCGGACGCGGTGTTATCGCCAGACGAACTCCCTCTATTTTTATCCAAAATGGATTCATAAAAAGACTCAACGAGAAAACGGCCTTTCGAACTACGATGCCTCTTGTGAATAGATTGACTTAGATGCGACGTTCTTGCCAAGTCTCGAGAAACAACGGTCGCGGAGATGTGAACTCACCCGCGAATGCTGGCTGGTCGTGTGGACCTGAATACATCAGGTGGTAGCAAAACCGCGTTATGATATTGAATTTGAAACCAAGACATTCCGCACGATACCTGATTCTTAATGGGAAAATTACATGAACATCGATCAAGATCTAGAAAAAATTGCGCTGCAGGAGAGGCGACTGCAATTCAAACATTTTGATTCAGAAATGGCGTGGGCTCTAGGCACCGCTCTTAAGGCGGCTGCTGAAAAACGCCAGGTCGCAGTGGCCATCGACATTCAGCTACACGGCCACCCCCTTTTTTCATACGCGATGCCGGGAACCACGCCGGACAATTGGGACTGGATTCGCCGTAAACGTAACGTCGTTCTACGCTTTCATCGCAGTTCCTACGCCATCGGATTGAAACACGAGCGCGCTCGTACCACTTTGCAGGATGGGACGGGCCTTGATCCAAAGGACTATTCTGCCCATGGTGGCTGTTTCCCGATTCTTCTTGTAGGAACAGGGTGCGTCGGCTCGATCGCCGTTTCGGGTTTGCCGCAGCGGGACGACCATGCCCTTGTCGTTTCCGTACTTCAGGATTACCTACATCTGGCCGGCGAAGACCTCGCACTCGAGGCGGTTCCTACGTCTTAGCCTTCCCGGCCCGGAAACATTTGTGGTTGCTGGCGTGCGTCATGTGAAACCGCTGGCCTAGGAAGGCAACGCCTGTAAGGCTTATTCACTGGGTTGCGGATTCGAAGCCCATGGCTGCATCCTCATCACTAAAAGCCGAATTCTACAAGAGCATAAGGGACGGAAATCCGCTCAATCCGAATTCTTCGGCTGCGGGACAAAGGCCCTTACCGCAAGAATATGAGCCTTCGCACTTGGCGTGTACTGGTTGTAGAAGCCGACCGTGCAATTGGGCCGAAAATAATAGGCGTCTCCCGACTTAGCAGGATGCAGGCCTTCAACTCCGTCCATCCCCCCTCCCGCAGCCATCTGTCCCTCTCCATCCAGCACGAGATAAATCTCTTCTGCCAACTCGTGATGGTGCGGAAAATTTGTGCCACCGGGCGCGAAGTCCATGAGGAAAAAATCGGCGACGGTGTAGGTCGCGTTGAGGCGGTCGCGTGCGGCCGTACGCGGCCCGATCAGAAGCTTGTAGAGCACGGACTTCGGATGACCTTCTACCGTTTGTTCCTTCAGTTCGCCTAGATTAGCCACTTCTAACTTCGCGGGTTGCGAAATGGGAGTGTCGGAAGGGATTCTGACTGAGGTAACCACAAGCCGCAGAGGTTGATTGGACGGATTGGACACGCTGTGCCGGACGGTCGGGGGCACATAAGTGAAATCATTTTGGGCGAAGGGATGGGATTCGTGCCCGTAGCGCAGAACTCCGCTCCCGTCGCGCACGAAATAGAGCTCTTCTTGGCGTGGATACTCAACTGCTTGGCAAGTGCCGTGCGCATCGACCGTCAGTTCTCCAAAGCGGGCTACACTCTGCGGCAACTGGGACTCAATGTCTCCCTCACCAAAGATTGGAGTGTAATGGCAGGAGTTACTGGTTAGGTCGCTATCGTGCTCGCGGAGCGCAGACACATCGCGGTACAACCAAGTAGGCTCGACTTTCCGCTCCTGAGCGAGTAGTGCCGGCGCGATCGCCAAAAGCACCACAAAGAGTTTTTGCATTTGCAAGACCTCCGCTCAATCCGATCCACGTTCCCAATTAGCACGAACTATATCAAACTGGACGCCAAGGGTTTCGTTTTGTTCCAGTTTCCCGACAGCGTACACGTACAAGTGGAATCGAGCTCGAAAGATGTGAAAGATGGACGGGCACTTTTCCGATTTCGCCACTATACGTCCACTGGTACGCAGATTCGGCTTCGCAAGACGGAAACCATCCCTATCGCTTGTGTGAAGGGCTGCTTCCAAGAGCCATCTGACAAGCCTCTCATTCGCAGGGGCTGCATTTTTGTCGGATCAATCCACGACGGCCAGCGCAATTTGGGAAAACCTGAAGTAGACTGCCATCAGTCTCAACTGAATGCGTCGCTAGCGCAGACCCTTTGCCGCGACCAGCATCTCATCACCGCGGGCTCGCACGCGAACGTCCTCGGTGAAGTTGACCCAACGCACCACTCTCGCCGAGTCCACCAGGAACTCTGCAGGCCGGGCGATGTCATGCCCGTCAGTCCCGCCGCCCACGTGCAGCAGATCGTAACGGCGTATCACCTCCGCGTTTGGATCGGAAAGAAAAGTGAAAGTGTAACCTGCCTTCTTGCATAGATCGCGCGAGACCTCGGGCGGGTCCACGCTGATCGCCACCGGGCGGACGCCTGCCGCCTTAAATTCGGCTAGCTGTTTCTCAATCCCTCGCAACTCGAGGTTGCAGAACGGTCACCAATATCCGCGATAGAAAATCAGCAGAACCGCTTTAGGAGGGACGACCTGCGAGCCGTCGGCTGCTGGTGCGAATAGCTGGGCCATCGAAACCGCCTGACCGCTGGTGTCGGCCAGCGTGAAGTCAGGCGCCGTTTGCCCTACCTTCGGCGCCCCCGCGGAGGCTGGGATTGCCCGGGCTTGGAAGAATGAGAAGATCGCTACGCCCACGAGCAGTAGCGAAACCAGAGCGACGATCGAGCTTAGGATTTTGCCAAGATAGACTCGCGGTTGCCCGAAAGCGCGCTGCAGTCCCCTGACCAGGAAAATCAGCGAAACCCCGGCCAGCAGCACGCTCAGCCAGGGTATGGCCCGCTTTCCGGGAGGGTTGACGAAGAAAACCGCATTGCACAAAAGCGCACCGAGGGCGAGCAGAAACCCCAACCACAGAGCCCAGTTCCGGTGGCTTTGGATCATGTCGGGCATGACAGAGGGCAGTGTAGCAGACTTGTGCCGCCTCGGCTGCGACACCACGCAGGATACCGGCTGCCGCGTTCAGAATGGAACCCTAACCATCCCTATAATCAAATTTCGGACAGCCTGATAAGGCACGTCTGGCAAACGCGAGCGCAACGGACGCTTGTCTCCCTCAGGTCGAGTTTAGGTTAATGCATCAACACACTCGGCGCCGATGAATTAGGCGTTCGACAATGGGTCTCACGCGCGTCGAGCGGGTCGGTGCACCTGATTTCATAACAGCGTTCACGTCGATGTGGAATCCGTCGCGAGGGCCTGCCGGCAAGTGGACGGGAACCGCACTACACAGAGTTAGACGGACTGCGATGCCCCAAAGCCCGTCACCCGATTTATTATGCGGTGTTCCAAGACTCTTCAGTGGCGGTCGGAGTAGCCCCCCAGTTGAGCACAGTGGCGGCACCTGAAGAGATAGGCGGTGGCCGTGGATTCGCTGTCTAGCTTTGGAAAATAGTATTCCCAGTCGGCACCTTGCTGTCCGGATTCTGCACGGATTACCTCAATTGCTTCTGGCCCCATTTGTTCCAAATCTTCTTTGCACATTGGGCCGAGAAATTCAGCAGCGTCACCACAGTGGGTGAATCAGTGCTCCTGCTGCCAACTGTCAAAACCGGGAGTTCTGAAAGCGACCTCCTCTATTAGCTTGGTTGGAACTTTTTCCCATCGGCCATACCCACCGACTCCCTCCGTGTCGGTGAACTCGACCCCAAATTTCTCGTGCGCTGTGCCATCTGCAATGCACCACGGGCAGATGTGTTCGAGTTCGTTCGAGCCGTAAGGTATCCCGTCGTAAACGAACCCTCTAGATTCCCCGCAAACTGGACAGACCTCCGCAGACGGAACGATGCTTCCGGTCGAAATAGGGTTGGGATGATATTTGAAATAAGGCAATTCCATTGAAGAAAGTATAATGCAATTCCCACCGCGACCTTCGCACGCTTGGTAAAACAGCGTTCGCGTCCACATGAAATCCGCCGCGAAAGGGAGCTCGTCAAATGGACGGTTTCGCTACTACACGTCCAAGTGCCCGCATGGTCTCAAAATGCGTCATACTGGTTTTTCAGAAAAACTCATTACGACGGAGCGCGGAGTGACAAAGGCAAACAAGTGTTATGCATACTTTCATGTCGCAGGTTCGTTCGATCCCGCCCAGATAACGGAGAGAGTGGGAGTCAATCCAACGAAATCGTCGTTGGAAGGAAGTGCAATCGAGCGGACGCAGATGGTTCGAAAATGCAGCCGATGGGAGCTCCATTCGCGTCTAGAAACGACAGCAACGTTGGAAGAACACGTTGTGGATGTTTTGAACCAACTGGATGAAAAAAGAAACGCATTCAGGCAGCTCAGTGCTGAACTAGATGGAGTCATGGAGCTAGTTGGATATTTTCATGCCTACTACCCCGGCCTAACCTTTGAGCGCGGTGTCATCGAGAGATTAGCTGAGTACTCGCTGTCAATGGATTGCGATTTCTACTACCTATGTGACGAAGGCCGGGATTCGCCAGCTCCAGTAGCCGACGCTGGTTGATCAGAGCGTTCAATCGACGAGCGGCTTCACATGCTTGATTAACGCCGTACTCGTCAATTTGAATTCAGCCGAACGAGGGAGAAGTCCCGTTCGCGGACATCACGACTGATCTCCTCGAATGCCGTTTTTCCGGACAATGACGGGATTTGTTCGGTTTCGAGATGGGATGGGAAGGCCGGCCTCCTTGCCATGCCCAGCTCTACGCAATTAAATCTTAAACGTCTTTTGCCCAAGCCCAAGTGCACGACAGCGGGGAGCCGGGGCGGTTTTAATTCGCGGTTGACGAAATATGGGTGAAGCTCGGGAAAGAGTAGAAGTGCTGATATTACCACACGGCAGTGCTGAAGTTGTGCTCTCCTCGATCCTTAGCTACTGGCAAAAAACGAAAACCTTTTGAGAACAGCCGGGCTCAAACCCACATTTGCCGGTGTCTAACGACCAGAGTTCTTGTGCGTTTCCCCGGAGGTTGTACATGCGCATCGTGAAGTTGTGCGTCTGTTTGTTGTTTTCCTCAGCGATATTTGCGCAAGACAATGCAGTGAAGCAAAGCAAAAGAGGGCAAGAGCCCGAAGCGAGCGCCAGCGTCTCTCTGCCTGTGAAGAAAGTGATCCTCTACAAGAACGGCGTCGGGTATTTCGAACACACCGGACGTGTGCGGGGAAGTCAGGATTTTGGGATCGAGTTCACCACGGCCCAGTTGAATGATGTGTTGAAGTCGCTCACGCTGGTGGACCTCAATGGCGGTCGAATCGGGGCGGTGCGCTACAATTCTGTTGCGCCGCTCGACGAGCAACTAAAAAACCTGCAAATTCCGCTGAGCGAAGAGGTGACCAGCGCGGCGTTTTTGGTTGCTTTGCGTGGTACCAGAGTGGAAGTCCGCAACGGCGCGGCCACAGCAACAGGCAAAGTGTTCAGCATCGAGAGCATTGAAAAAGAAACCGCTAGGGGCGGCACCATTCACGCAACCCAACTAGCCATCGTCACAGATGACGGCGAAATGCGGCTCTTTGAATTGGGCCCAGGTGTTGTGGTGCGTGCTGCGGAGCCGGAAATACACAAGGATCTGAACCACTATTTGAATTTAATAGGTTCGACGCGATCGAAGGACGTCCGCCGTATGACCGTCAGCGCATCCGGTAGCGGCGAGCGCGAGCTCATGGTGAGCTACATCAGCGAAGTTCCAGTGTGGAAGAGCACTTACCGAATTGTTTTGCCGAGGACTCCCGGCAAGCCTTTCCTACAAGGGTGGGCGATTGTAGACAACACAGTGGGTGAGGATTGGAAGGACGTCAAGCTCTCGCTGGTGTCAGGCACGCCACAGTCCTTCATTCAAAATATTTCGCAGCCGTATTACACGCGACGGCCGGTGGTTCCCCTCCCGGAATCGATGATGCTGACGCCGCAGGCGCATGAGGCAAGCATGCAAATAGCGCGTCCGGCAAGGATGCAAGTAGGGGAACTCATGGCCCCCAGTGTAGTTCCACAAGGCATGGCTGGAGGACTTCCCGCAGGCGTGGCCGGAGGTTCGATGGGCGGCGTGATTGGGGGCGTCATCGGCGGAGTGGGCGGGGCCCCTCCGCCGCCAGCGAAACCTCTAGTGGAAGCCGAAGAATCGGCCGAAGACTCCGAAGTAACAGAAGCTTTCAGCAATGCGGAGGCCGAGGCGGAGGGTACTGCGGTGGGGGGGTTGTTTGAGTACAACCTGAAAGAGAGGATTACGGTCCTGAAGAACCAGTCTGCGCTGGTGCCCATCGTGCAGTCGCCGATCGAAACGGAAAAAATAACCCTGGTGACGGCTGAGGAAAGCGGCGGGTTGTCAGGCGCACCGCTGCGTGCCCTGTGGCTGCGCAACACGTCCGGTCTCACGCTCGATGGCGGTACATTCAACGTCCTGGAAGAGGATGCTTTCGCCGGAGAAGGCATCCTGGAGCTTTTGCATCCGGGCGAGCGACGGCTGCTTTCCTACGCCGCTGACAAAGCGGTGCGCATCGTAAGAGAGAGCCCAGCTGGCTCAAGAACGACGACACGCGTAACCATTCTGAAGGGCGTGATGGCGGTACACCAGGAAGAGCGCGACGCCACTACTTACATCATCCACAACGCCGATACCACGCCGCGACAGGTCATCCTGGAGCACCCGATCCGCAGCGGATGGAAGTTGGTGGGAGGGGAAACGAAGCCGGAAGAGTCCAGTGCGACGCATTACAGGTTTCGTATTGCCGTAGAACCGGGGAAAACGGAAAAATTCAGCGTCAAGGAAAGCCGTCCGGAGGTTATGCGAATCTATCTTTCCACCCTGACCGACTCGCAGCTCGCCGCTTTCGTCCACGAAGGCACGATCAAGCCGGCTGTAGAGGTGGAGCTGCGCAAGGCCATGCGCAAGAAATTTGAAATCTTCAACGTGGAGCAGGAAATTAAATCGCGGCAGCAAGAGTCGGAATTGATCGATAAAGACCAAGCCCGCCTGCGTGAGAACATGAAAGCTCTGAGAGGCAGTCCGGAGGAGAAAGCTTTGCTGCAACGCTATACCAGGGAGCTGGATGCGCAAGAGGACCGCCTGGCCGGATTGCGAAAGGAGATCTCCGACTTGAAAGCGAAGCGCGCCGAGCTGCAGGCGGAGCTTGATACGATGGTGATGCAAATCGGCGTTGATGAGACGCTGTAAGATTGCCTTTTCAGTACGGCAGAGGATAACTATGCCGCGCAAAAGTCGCTGTCCTCGGCTCGCTGTCCCAAAGTCCGCTTCGAGGAGGTGTGATGCTTGCGCCCGTCGCCAGTGGCCCGATCTCTTCGAACCCCGTTCTGGCCAGTGACGGCCAGAAACGCGTCTCTGACGAAGATGTTTTTCTGGTGGCAAGAATCCGCCTTAGAATTCATGGGTGCCTATTTTGTATATTCTTATCCTTGCTTTGATCCAAGGGCTAGCAGAACTGTTGCCGGTCTCTAGTTCGGCGCATGTCGTTGTGGCTGAAAAGCTACTCGGCCTTGACCCCTCCTCACCAGCGATGACATTGCTTTTGGTCATGCTCCACACAGGTACGATGTTTGCTGTAATTGTGTATTTTTGGAGCCAATGGCGCGACGCATACTTCCAGAGCATGGATGCTTTCAAAAGGTTTGCTGGATTTTTGTTCTTAGCAACTGCACTCACTGGGTTGATTGGCGAGGCCGTCATCAAGGCCATCGAAAAGATTTTCTTTCGTAATGTCGCGCATGCCGAGATCGAGGACCTGTTCGGCCATCTGGAGCTGATTGCTCCGGCCCTAGCCTTAGTGGGAATACTGATTCTCATCGCAGGCATCGTCGAAAAACGGAACACGAAAAGAGAAGCGAATGATCTGAACGCCAGACAGGCGGGGATCATCGGAGCCGTGCAGGGACTCTGCTTGCCATTTCGGGGATTCTCACGGTCCGGGGCGACAATCTCTACAGGAATGCTTTTGGAGCGGCGAAAGCGCGGGTTGAAATGTTCAGTTTTGCGCTGGCTGTAGTTCTCACGCCGATCGTCGTTGCACGCGAGGTAGCGCGAGTCGTTCATTCTGAACATACGAATGGCACGGCAGGTTTGGCTTCCGCAGTATTTCCTAGCCTGCTGGGTGCAGTTTTTGCCTTCCTTGCTGGCCTTTTGGCGTTGAAGTGGCTGAGTCGATGGCTTGAGGGTGGACGGTGGCATCTCTTCGGTGTCTACTGCCTCATTGCCGCCGCAGGCGTGGGCTATCTACACCGCCTGGGCTACTGATCTTCTAGTCCCGACAAACAGCAGGTGATCAAGGCTGGTCTCTCCTCATTTTTCCCGAAGTCTGGTTGGAGGAAATGCGGTCGTACGGAATGCTCTTCGCGCTCGCTCTCCTCGAACCCCGTTTCTTGCCAACTTCCGAGTCGCGTTTTAGCCAGAGAGCGTGAGCCTTCACGAATCCAGATGCACTGAGTGACGGTGATGGTGCGGTCGTGGAAAGGGTAGCTGAGTTTGCTCAGACCATGGTAAGGCACCGGTGAAGGGTCGGTAGGTGTCCGCGGCGTACTTGATGTCGGGGCAGGCGCGGTTCAACGCTTCTGGTACGGGTGGAAGATGTAGTCCTTCGCTTTCACGGCCGTGTGGCACGCGTGTCCGCAGTCTGAGGGGCTTTTGGGATCGGCCGTGAACTTCCGATGCGGCTTCGTAGTTGAACACCGCGTATCCCCACCTGCCGCTTTTCTAAATCTCTTGCTGTCCTTTTCTATGACGAAAGCCTGGGTAAAGACGTCTGCCACATCCACGACGAAGGGTGCCTCGGTGCTCTTCTTCGGCTTCCACTGGAGCTTCACGATCATGGAGCCATCCGGGAAAGGCTGGCCGCTGCCCGGAACGCCGGCCTTATACGCCTTGATCATCGTCGGATTGGCGACGATCACCTTGAGCACTTCGTCGGTCCGGGCGGAAGAGACCACCGCCCAGTCCTCGTATCCTCTGAAGTCGGAGAACGCGATTCCGCTCGGCGATTTCAGCGAGTACTTGTCCTGCGGATAAACGGCTGCGGCGCCGAGGACGGCGAGCACTGCCGTGGCTGTCGCAATCGTGAGGTCGCTTTTGCGCTTCATGGCTGATCCCTTTTCTAACCAGGATTTCCATTTTGGTTCCTGGATCGGGCACAGCACCCGAATTCTTGATCCTCCGAAGCGCAGTTTTTTCTCCGGGACCCTTCTTTTGCCGCAAGTGCCGACAGCTAGCTTCTCGCCAGCGATTGCCGGTCACTGCTAGCGTTTATCAGGACCTGGCAAATTGTTCCGACTTTCACTTTGACGTGCTTTCCTTGAGTTTTCAGTCGTTGCCGTGTGCTCTATGGGCAGGCGGCGCGCACGTCGTACGCGCCGCCACTCCGCTCTAACTACCGCAGCGATCTGAAGCCCGCGCGCACCTCTTCTGAAAGGAGTTGCGGTTGTTCCCACGCAGCAAAGTGTCCACCTTTGTCGAGCTTGTTGTAATGGATCAGTTTGGGATACGCCCGCTCCGCCCAACTGCGCGGGCAGAGATCGATCTCGTCCGGAAAGGCGCTTACGGCAACCGGGATGGAAACGCCTTTGACACTGAAAAACGGGAGTTTGTTTTCCCAGTAGAGGCGGGCTCCGGAAATCGCCGTGTTCGTCAACCAGGTGATCGTGATGTTGTCGAGGACATCGTCCCGGGTGAGGCCGGCAGCTTCTCCGGAAAAGACGCGTGAGATCAGCGAGTAGCTCCACGCATCGTGGTCCAGAAAATAGGCGGCCAGGCCGACGGGCGAGTCAGCAATTCCGTACAACGTCTGCGGGCGCAATCCCATCTGGTAGCCGTAGGCGATGCCTTTGCTGTAGACGAATGTCAGCCGCTCGAAAGCAACTTTCTCTTCGGGTGAGAGACCGTCGGGCATTGGCGCACCGGTGAATGCCGCCTTGTCAACCTCGGCCGGAACCGCGCCAGGCATATTGGTGTGAATGCCGAGCAATTCCGGAGCCGCCTGTACACCCATTAGTTCGGTGATGACTGCGCCCCAATCGCCGCCTTGCGCCACGAATTTCGTGTACCCGAGGCGCTTCATCAGCACGACCCAGGCACGTGCGATGTGGGGTACATCCCACCCGGGCGTGGTCGGTTTTCCTGAGTATCCGTAGCCCGGCATTGACGGGATTACCAGGTGGAACGCATCGGACGCATTTCCGCCGTGTGCGGTAGGATTGGTCAGCGGATCGACAATCTTCAGCTGCTCAATGATCGAGGCGGGCCACCCGCGCGTGACGATGAGCGGCAACGCATTTTCATGTTTCGAACGAACGTGAATGAAATGAATGTCCAGCCCATCGATCTCGGTGATGAATTGCGGCAGGGCGTTCAGTTTCGCCTCGCACTTGCGCCAATCGTAATCTGTCCCCCAATAGCGCGCGAGGTTCTTCATAGTCGCGAGCTGCACGCCTTGCGTCGCATCCGTGACTGTTTCCCGTTCCGGCCACTTGGTTGCGTTGATGCGCCTCCGCAATTCAGCAAGCTCCGTTTCCGGAAAATTCGCCTGAAACGGGCGAATCGCATCCTTGTCTGCTTGTTTGCTGGCTCGTTGTGCAGCAGTGCTTTCGGTCATGGTGTCCTCTTTCTGAGTAGTTTTGAATTTTTAGTTTGAGTCACCCTGTAAATATGCGGATTCGAGGCTGCACTGGATTTCTGCTAATGGCGACGTGATCTTGGGGTGGACGGACGAATACTCTTTCGCCATAACAGCTCCTTGCGCAGCGAAAACGCCGTCTGATTTTTGCAGGGAACCGTTGCCCAGTAGGCAGCGGAAAGGTGCTAGAGGAGACTCTCGTAGACTACGCTCTTCTGAGAGTCTTTGTCCATGTCTGGATCCTCCATTGGCTCATGTCGCTGATTGCTCCCGGATGACGGGCAGGAAGAAATCCCAAGGGAAGAGTTGCGGACCAACCGCCCAGTGAAGAACCGATTCTCGGGTTGTGAGTGCTTCGGTGGCGAAGTCGTTCGCAATGCTGCCTCAGGCAGCTGCAGCCGGGTGCGGCCTAGAGCTCCTGGAACACATGTTAGGCGTCCACTCAGCGAGCCTTGCGGTAAACCGTGGGACCATTTTGCAGACTGGAATCAACGGCGAGATCGTACGTTCCATCCTTGGCGATCCAAGTAAATTCACCGGCGTTCCAGCTGTCGCTTTTGCGCATTGTGGCGACATAGCTGTCCTTTAGCGTGGTTGGATCTATCGATACCAAGTCCGACTCGCGGAACAGCGAGCGATCCTCGCGCATGGACGTCGAAGAGATGACGACAGCCAGTTTCTTTCCATCTGGTGACCAGCCGCGAAATTGGACGCCCGAAAAAAGGCCATCTTTCGTCGAGAACATGTCCGAAAGAAAATCGGACCTCTGTCCGGTCTGAAGATTAACCAGCGTTGCATGTCCGTAGGCGGGGACGACAACAAATTTGTCGTCCGGCGACCAGAACGAATCAAACCAATCCCCCGGCTCGTCCATCCCGAGCGGGTTCACCTGCACAGGCGCCCCGCGGGCGCCGTCGAAGTAGAACACCCCGGATTCGCTTCCGTCGTTTGCGCATGCCACGGTGTATAGGAGCCGCGCTGGATTACGCGGGCTGAAGGTGGTTCCGCGTGCAACCTTCGTCACCAGGCGATCCCTGTAGAAGATGCGATGTGCGTCCGGAGCACAGGCGCTCCGCAACGTCGGCTCCACCATGTAGTCCGCATGTTGCACGGAGCCCTTGGCGGGCCTCCAAGGCTTGTACACCCAAGGAAAGACAATGGCCCCGACCACAACCAGAAGTGCGGCGCCGGCAACGACGTATAGCGACGTTCGCACTTGCTGCTGGCTTCCGCTTTGCCGCATGGCAGAGAGAGCACGAATCGAACGTCGCAGAATGACGACGCCTAACGCGACAAAAAGGAGGGCAAGTAAGAAAAGAATGGCCGCGATCCCCGGGCTGGGCGGAAACGCATGAGGCGCGCCGCCCACGAATATGACTGCGACCACCGCTAAACCGAGCCCACACAGCACGAACACAATGAAGCCAACGATCCCAACCACCGGCCAGAAAGTCACTCTCACGCGGCCCATGAACTCTCCTTGTTTTCGGATTGTTCCACCCCGAGTGCCCCAACCGCAATATCGTCCTGCGTAACTGTCGATAACAGGATATAGCGCTCACGCACGAGGAGGGGGCCGGATTCCTGGTCGTGTTACGGGCTAACAGGAAGTTATTCCGGACCAGAGTCTCGATCTAGGAAGTGTGATTCCGCTGAATGCTGCTCGCACTCCGATCGATATCTTGATGGGCCCCACGATTTTCTCTGTCATAAAAATGTAATACTAATTGTGACAAATCGTAGAAAAACGCCTGCTTAAAGGTGATGAAAAAGGAGTAAGTAGCTTGTCACCGTTCATCACAAGTTGCTGATTTTCCCTCGCTTTACGCCCGCTCCGGCAAGTTCTGACTAAAGTGGACAACGGCCTTCTAAGCAGGGGGTCGGGAGTTCGAGTCTCCCCGGGCGCGCCATTTCATTTCTTTTCAACGACTTGCGCGAGAAGCGATTATCTGCTTTTTTGACAGATGGCCGGGCCGCCAAACCGATGGCTTGTTTTCAATTTCTCGTTGAGATTCAAAGAATTCCACAATTCGCCCCGAACGTCCAGCACCAGAGCCTGGACTGCCTGGACTTCGTTCATCGGCCAGACCACCGCCTCGACCGTGTCCCGGCCCAGTTGTTGCAGAGCCGCGATGCGCTTGTAACCGTCAATGACCAGATAGCGACCCGGTCGATCGGAAACCGTGACCACGACGATCGGGGTCTGTTGTCCCGAGGCCGCCAACGACGCCAACAACTGCCGCTGCCGTTGTGGATTCCGCATCCGCAGATGTTCATGACGGCGGTCCAGTTGGTGAAACTCCAGTTGCATCGTAGCCAGACCCTCCAGAGGTCACGGGTATAAAGTCCATGGTGCACGCCATTCAATAGGGGTGTTCTTTTCAAGAAGGGCTCGGCTCCATCGGAAGAGGGACAACTGGCGGCAAGATCAGGACTTGCGCGGAAGCTAAGTTGTTCTTGTCAAGATCGTGCAGCTTAGGCCCCAAGAGCCAAATCTCTGAGGCTGAATGCTTTAGATCCAAAGCTAAGTTGTTCCTTACAAGATGCCGGATGCGTCGGCGTGCTGTTGCTGGCGGTTCCGCTCTACTGCTTGGGGGTGATCCTTCCGGTACTGTTTCTGATAGCCGGGATGCTCCTCCCGCCACTGCTTCTGACTTTCCCCCGCCCCCTGGCGATACTCGGGGTCCGTCGCCAGCTTCTTGCGGTGATAATCCGCGCGACGTCGACGTTGACAATCCGGCTGACCGCAAACCCGTTGCTGGGGACGGTAAGCGGAAAGCAGAAACCGAACTTTGGCAGTATGGACAACGGCGCGTCTCGCTCAAGTCGACTCCTCAGGATTTGAAGGTGAAATCTCTGAGGAGAATCAAAACCACGGCGAAGACGCAAGAGAAATGAAAACTGACTCTACACAGGCGCGGTCGGACCTCATGTCATGGCGAATTTAGTTGGTGGATCTTTATGGCGAGCAAGGTGTGGTTACTTCTCGAAAGCGCCAAAGCGGTAGATCGGTAAATGGCGCCAAAACGGCTGGTGAAAGGTGAAGAAAAAGGAGTAAGTAGCTTGTCACCGTTAATCACAAGTTGCTGATTTCCCCTCGCTTTACGCTCGCTCCGGCAAGTTCTGATTATTAACTGGCCAACGGACTTCTAACAAGGCGATGCAAACTACCTAAGTGCCCCTGCTGGTGTCGCTTACACGGAAGCGCACGGCGCAATCACTCCGTCGAATTGCACCGAGGCTGCACCGAGATAGCCGCGTAGCTTCCCGGACCCCAAACTGAAGAAAACGACAATACGGAACCCTCGAATGACAGCCACACCTCAATACGCTTCCCGGCGATGACGAAATGAGTGCAAGACCACCTCTTCGCCAAAGATGTCGTACCTCAAGCGGTAATCCCGCCAGCGGAGCCGCCATTGTCCTTCGCCGGCCTTGACCCCAGCGAGCTTCTTAATTTGGTGCTGTGCGCTGCGGTTATGTGGGTCTTTCTGAAGGATGGCCAACGACTCTTCCAGCGCTGTCAGAAGCTCTGGGTTTCGTTTTGAACTTTTTCGGAAATCTCTTTCGAATGCCGTGGTGGTGAGAACACGAAACGGGCTGCTCATCCCGGTCCTTCACCTCTTGGCCCTCTTGGCCCTCTTGGCCGAACGACGCAACTCAGTCAAGAACTTGCTGGCGCTTCGCGCTCTCCCGCGACGATACTCCTGATAGCTCCTTTTGATCTGATCCTTCAGCGCAGGATCCTGCAGCTCCAGAAAGTCTTCCATGTCGTCCACGTTCAAGACACCCGCAACGGGAATACCATCCTTTTCCAAGATGAAATACTCCCGGTTCGTATGCGCCCGGCGAACCACCTGTCCCAGGTTGATCCGCGCCTTCGTGATCGGAATGCGATGGACGATGGTTTTCATGGGTAACGCCACCTCCTGCGAAGACGGGCGATTTGATTAACGTTAATCAGTTTAACCGATATTGGGGATTTGTCAAGTCGTACTCGCGTCTGACAACGCGCCAAATAGAGTCGGGCTTTCGCTTGACGTGCGTTACGTTACGCGTTACGGTTGCAAATGATCCGTTCGATCCGCCACAAGGGACTGAAACGTCTTTACGAAGACGACGACCCCCGCGGCGTGATCAGCGAGCATGCGGAAAAGCTGCATGACATTCTTGCGCGTCTAGATGCTGCCGCCACGGTTGCCGATATGGATTTGCCGGGTTTCCGGTTACATCCGCTCAAAGGCGAGTTGACAGGCTTTTGGGCGGTGACCGTTCGGGCGAACTGGCGAGTGATCTTCCACTTTGCCGACCGAGATGCATCGAACGTTGATTCATGTCGATTACCACTGAGGGAGATTGAACATGCCGATGAAGAATCCACCGCACCCCGGCGGCTTGGTGCTGCGACAGTGCATTGAGCCTTTGGGCCTGACGATCACGGATGCCGCCGCCGCCCTGGGAGTCACGCGCACCACACTGTCGGAACTGGTGAACGGGAAGCGCGGGATTTCTCCTGAAATGGCCGTGCGATTGTCCGATTTTCCCTCGCTTTACGCTCGCTCCGGCAAGTTCTAAAGTGGTCAACGGCCTTCTAAGCAGGGGGTCGGGAGTTCGAATCTCCCGGGCGCGCCACTTCATTTCTTTTCAACGACTTGCGCGAGAAGCGATCATCTGCTTTTTTGACAGATGATCGGGGATGGCGTGACGGTGGCGTTTCTCCTCTTTCTTCTATCGATCCAATTGCTTATGCGAACCGAACTCAATTCTGCATCTACTGAGAATCAGGTCCTGTCATAGAAATGTAGTACGTGGCGAGCGCGGCAGTAGGACGCTCAGGAAGTCCTTTTGATGAAAGTGTAGTGGGCCTCCGCGAATGTTCGCGCCATCTCCGAGTGGCCCGGCCCATACTACCTACAACGCCGCTAGTGGACCGCGAGGGCCATATGTTCGAGATGTCCCATTCAGGACATCCATGCGCCACGCACCAGCCGACTCGCACGAATCTCGAAATCATCGAAAACAATGGAACGGTGACAGAGATCGAAGAGCGAAGCCGTGTCGGTGATTTTCTCAGGTAGTTTACCCGCCGGTGCTCCTGTGGATCGCTATGCTGGCCTCATCCAACTCGCTCACGAATTCCGATGTCGGACTTACCTTGACACTAGCGGAGAGTCACTGCGCCGCGCGCTGGCCGCTCGCCCCCATTTCGTCAAACCCAATCGTGACGAAGCCGCCGGAGTGCTTGGCTTGCCGATTGATTCACTCGCCTTGCCGCAGGCGCAGTCCGGAGCCTCATCCGACTTGGTGCGCACAGCGCGGTTCTAAGCCTTCGTGTCGAGGGACTACTATTCTGTCCTGCCGAGGATGCACAGGTATTGTTCAATGCTCCGCCACGATTGACCCGCGCTCAACGGTCGGCTCCGGTGATTCTGAGCTTGCAGGAATTGCTCAGGCCATTAGCTCTGGTGCCAGTCCGGACGAAGCTTTGCGCCTCGGAGCAGCCTGCGCTGCTGCCAATTGTCTTGCCGACTCTCCGGGCGGTGCCCGCCTCGAGGATATCCGTGGCTTTCAAAAGGAGATTCCCGTGCAGACCCTCGAAGCTGGTCTTTGAAGCTTCGCTATTGGGCCAAGTTCTGTTAAACAGGGGAGCCGTGAAGGAGGTGCCGTGAAAAAATCTATCGGCGACAACATGATTCCGAAGGGTTGGAGCTTCGAGCAGGGACTCGAACTCGTAAAGAAGGCAGGATACGATGGCATCGAGCTCTGGCTCGGTCACGTTCCGTGGTTTCAGATGAGCACTACAGACGCGCAGGTAAGCGAGTTGCGCCGCAAAGTGGAAAACGCCGGCTTGGTGGTCTCAAACGTTTCGACTGGCCTCCATTGGGATACTCCGCTCTCGGCCCGCGACCCTAAAGTACGCGCCAAGGCGATTCGCATTGTAGAGCGCCAGCTAGAGACGGCTCAGCTCCTCGGTTGTGACGCCATACTTGTGGTAACCGGGCTTGTGACCCAAGAAGTTCCTTACAACGAGGTCTATCAACGCTGCCTGGACGGGATGAAACAGCTAGCGCCACTCGCAGCAAAGGCACAAGTAAGGATCGGTTGTGAAAATTGCAATTCGGAACAACGCTTCTTGCTGACGCCGCGAGAATTCTGGACGTTTCTCAACGATGTGAATAGTCCCTTCGTCGGCATTCATCTTGATGTGGGGAACATTCACGACACCGGATTCGCCGAGCAGTGGATTGAGATACATGGACCGCGCATCACGCGCATCCATCTAAAGGATGTCCTGAAAAAGCGCGGCCGATGCTGCGACACTGTGTATACGAGCCTTTTCATTGGCGATAACAACTGGCCCGCCATCAGGGCCGCACTAACCAAAGTCGGCTACGACGGCTGGTTGATCGCGGAAATGGAAGCGCGCTACCGGTACGCGCACGACCAGCAGTTTTATGACACCGCCGCTGATATGGACCGCCTCGTTACGGGCAGGCTATGAGGTAAACGCTGAGGGCCTGAATGAAAATCTCGCGCCGAAATTTTCTGTCATCTGTGACCGCCTCGACCGGCACGCTGTTGTCAATCCGGTTAATGAAGTTGGATTGGTTTGATTCTCGACCTGAACCCGAACTCCATTGCCTCGTTCTCGACTTGCAGTCGCATTGTGTCCTTCGCGAATCGTTGCACGGATATCAAGCGGCACTCGCCGGCGAATATCATTGTCGCTCGGAAGCTAGGATCGATTCACGGCGGCGCTGTGCGATGGCACTTGTTCCGGGCCTCGGAACATTGGACCCCGCGATAGCGCAGACACTGTTGGATTTAATGGGGGGTGGGACTCATCTTTTGTTGGAATCCGGCGCGGGATTTTTAAGCCCGGCGGAATTTTCTGCTCACCAGAGAATGCTGCATCGTTATTTCGACCTCGGAGTCGAGCCACCCATCGATCTTTGGGCCGGAAACTCTCGTGCCGACCGTCGTTTTGACCATCGTCCCAGGCCTCATCAGAGAAAGGAGGCGGACAGTGGGAAATCCGTTCCTTACGTCAACTACCTTTGGCCGCGCGAAACCATAGTCAGAGACTTCAGTCGCGTGGTTCCTGTATTGTCGAAAGGTGAAGATATAATCGGCCGGATAGGACCATTACCAGTCGCGTCGAAGAAGCGTCTGGCGAACGGAACACTTATTTTTCTCGGATCTCCGTTGGGACCCGCACTCCGCGCTGGCGACCTTGAAGCTCGGTCCTGGCTCGGCTCGGTTACGTCGGCCGAAACTGTGGCTGATTTCGCTCGAGGTTAGCTCCATTCTCTGCGAAAGTCTCCGCTCGCACTACTCAGGTTCCCCACATAGCGACTGGCTCCGTTTCCACTGGGGTTTGCTCCACGCACAACCGGCCTCAGCGAAAGACGTGCAACCGAAAACAATCGAGGATTTGCTCTCGTCCTAATGGAAGACGCTTGGTTAAGCGTCGCGAGAAAACAATGTTTGCCGAGCCGAAATTGTCTTATCTGGCAGACGCATACGACGGAAGCTACTATCGACCTGCAATGTCAGCGGTGCAACCAGCGCTTGAATACCACATAGCGGACGAAGATGGCGGTGCAATACAAAAGTACGACCGCGATCCCAGCTAGGAACATAGAGATTACTGCAAGGCCGCGCAGCATCGTCGGCCAAGCACGTTCCTCGATGAACTGGCAATTGGCCCTGACCCGTCACACGTAATTCACCGCAGGTGTCGAAAAGTTCCCGGAAAGTGGGTGTTCTCTTGCCTTACACATCATCGGTTAAACTCGGGGCGAAATGGCATTAGCGAGTAGGCACTTATTCATCGAACGTCTGCCGCCACACGACAGTAGTTTGCTGGCTCTGAGGTTCCACTTGACAAAAGTAGGCGCTCGGCTGTTGAATGCGGCCACCTTTTTTAATTTCGGCGTGCAGCGTGTCTTTGCTATAGTCGGCGTCTTGCAACGCGCAATCCGCCAACGTGCTTATTAGGGATTGCGGGGAGTTTTTCGGGATGGCGGAACCACAGTTAGATCTCAGCAAGACTTACGACGCGATAGTCGTTGGATCAGGGGCCGCAGGCGGCATGGCGGCACATGTCCTCACTAGCCACGGCATGCAGGTGCTTCTGCTCGAGGCAGGAAAGAAACTGCCCATCGAGCAGGAATTGCGCTCGATGGAGTGGCCCTACGACAACGCCCATCGGGGATACCTTCCGCCGGAGTCGCATTCGCTGACGTTCAACGAGTACACCATTCGCAATCCGCCCTATGGCCCCGGCTTTGAGAAGGCCAAGCATCTCCACAGCTACGTGGGCAGCAGCGACTACGTCAAGAATATTGTTGTCGACGAGCGTGAGCATCCTTTCACGGGCACGAACTACGCTTGGGTTCGCGCGCGGTGCCTCGGCGGAAAAACGAATATCTGGGGTCGGCTCGCGCTGCGCCTCTCCGACTACGACTTCAAGGCCAAAAGCCGCGACGGCTTTGGCGAGGATTGGCCCATCAGCTACGGCGACATCGCCCCCTATTACGACAAAGTGGATTTGTACCTCGGCATCATCGGTGTGAAGGAGAATTTGCCCCATCTTCCCGACGGCATATTTCAGCGACCTCAAAAACTGAACTGCGCCGAAGTCACTCTGAAGCAGAGTCTGCAGAAAATGGGGCGGGTGCTGACACAGTATCGCGCCGGCGTCACCAGCGAAGGCCTGAAGCACAATAAATATCGCAGCCGTTGCTATGGGCGCGGCGCTTGCGAGCGCAAGGGCGGCTGCGACATTCACGCGGCGTTCGATTCGCCCACCGGCTTGATCTATCCCGCGATGGACACTGGGAGTTTGACGCTACGCACCAATGCGGTCGTGCGGGAAGTCACCGTCGATCCGGAAACCGGCAAAGCGAGCGGCGTGCAATTTATCGATTCGCAGACCATGAAGGATTATGCCGTGCACGCCAAGGTTGTCGTCCTCGCGGCGTCCACTCTTGAATCCACGCGCCTGCTGTTGCTCTCCAAGTCAAGGCTTTATCCAAAGGGGTTGGCGAATTCCAGCGGCCACGTCGGCCACAATTTTTGCGAACACCTGATGGGACCCGGAGTCACCGGCCGGGCGAAAGATCTGGTTGCCAAGCCGTCAACCCTGGACGACGGCCGGCCTGGCGGCTTCTATCTGACCAGGTTTCGCAACCTTTCAGAGAAGCACCCGAAATTCATCCGCGGCTACGGGTTTGAAGGCGGCAGCGGCTGCGGCATGTTTCCACACGGGACCGACGTGCACGGTTTCGGCGCATCCTTCAAAGAAGAAGTCCGCAAAAATCAGGGTGCCTACATCAGTATGGGCGCTTTCGGCGAGGTCCTGGCGCGCTACGAAAATTACGTGGACATTGATCCCGTGTTAAGAGACAAATGGGGCATTCCTGCGTTGCGTTTTCACTACAAGTTCGGCGACAACGAGCACCGCATGGCCGAGGACATGAAAGAGACCTCGCAAGAGATGTTCGAGGCCGCGGGATTCGAGATCGTGCGCGTCAGCAGCCGCGTGCTTACCGAGGGCTGGTCCATTCATGAACTCGGCACGGCGCGGATGGGAACCGATCCAAAGACTTCCGTTCTCAATCAGTTTCAGCAGTCGCATGACGTGAAGAATCTGTTTGTCGTCGACGGGAGCGCATTCGTCAGTGCCAGTTGCCAGAATCCGACGTGGACCATTATGTCCTTGTGCTGGCGCTCCTGCGACTACCTCGCGGACGAATTTCGCAAAGGGAACTTGTAGGTGAAGCATGTCTAACAATAATCCTATTGATCTGCGGCAAGATCGCCGGGAATGGCTGAAAACCTCGGCCGCCATAGCCGGCGCCTCATTACTACCTCTACCAGCCATAACTCAGGAACAGCCGCATGCGGAGACCGCGTCGGCCAAGCCTGTAGGTAAGTCTTCGGAAAACAATTTCCCCTCTCGCTTCTTCACTCCCTTGCAACACGCGCTGGTCGAGGAATTATCAGAAACGATCATTCCCGCCGACGACCATTCTGGCGGGGCGAAAGCTGCAAAAGTTGCTGACTTCATCGACCAGTTACTGGGCGAGACCTATGATGAGAATCAGAAGGCGCTGTGGCGCGAGGGCTTGCGCCTCGTTGACCTGATGAGCCGGCACTACAGCGGAAAGTCCTTCCTCGAGGCTCGCCCCGAGGAAAGAGTCGCGGTTCTCAAAGTGCTTTCTGACAACGATCACATGACCGATCTGCCCGAAGTTCGCTTCTTCATTGAGTTGAAGCGCCTCACGGCGCGCGGCTATTACACCTCCAAAATCGGCATTCACGATGAGCTCGAATACAAAGGTAATCGAATTCTTCAGGAGTACGTGGGCTGCGACGACCAGGGGCCGGCGAATTCTTGATTTTGGACCGCGGCGGTCTTGTTTATCCTGAGCGAAGTCGAAGGACCGCACTTTTGACGGTCTATGAAACGACTCGCGTGACCTTCTGATCGGAGCGCCTATGACGAACGGCAGGGTGAAAGTCGGCATCATCGGGTCGCAATTTCAGGCAGGCATTCACGCCGTGTCCTTGCAAATCATGCCGCATGAGGCGGAAGTCGTCGCGATCGCCTCTCCGACTCCTGGCAACGCTGCTGCGCTCGCAAAGCGATTCAGAATTCCGCGCGTATTCACCGACTACCGCGAGATGCTGAGAGAGCGGGACATCGAGATGGTCACTATCGCCGCCCCAAACAGCCTTCACGCTAAGATGACCAGGGACATTGCCGCGGCTGGCAAGCACATCGTTTGTGAAAAACCTTTGGCCATGACCATTGCCGAAGGAGAGGCGATGATCGCTGCGGCGAAGCGCCACAGCGTCCTCCTCATGTACGGCGAAGAGCTTTTCTTCACGCCGAAATATTTGAAGGCCAAGGAAATGGCCGATGCCGGCGCTTTCGGCAACGTTTATCTCATCAAGCAAAGCGAAAAGCATTTTGGGCCACACAGCGCATGGTTCTGGGACGTGAACCGATCCGGTGGCGGCGCGCTGATGGATCTTGGGTGTCACGGAATCGCTTTCTGCTACTGGTTTCTTGGGCGCTCGCCGATCAAGTCGGTCTATTGTCAAATGGGCACGCACGTTCATGGCGAAAAGACCAAGGCCGAGGACGATTCTCTGTGCATTCTCGAATTCGCCAATGGTGCGGTCGGACTGGTGGAAAATAGCTGGGCGCGCCGCGGCGGGATGGACGACCGCATCGAAGTTTTCGGCGAAGCCGGCTGCTCTTACGCCAATCTCCACATGGGCAATTCGCTGCCGACCTACAGTGAAAACGGATACGGCTACGCAGTCGAAAAAGCTCCCACAACGAAAGGTTGGACGTATCCCGTTTTCGAGGAACTCTGGAATTACGGCACGCCGCAAGAACTGACCCACTTCGCGCACTGCGTGCGCGGCAAAGAGACTCCGCAAGCTACGGGCGAAGATGGCTTGGTCGTGCTTCGCGCAATTTATGCCGGCTATGCATCCGCTGGCGAAGGCCGCAAGATCGCGCTGCCATACCAACCGCCGCCCGAAGTGAAAAAACCGATCGATCTTTGGCTCAACGGTGCGGCTCGCCAACAGACTGCGCCGCATTGAAGTGGGACAGACATTCTTGTCTGTCCTCTTTCCTTCAACTATGGCACGCTTGCATCCGCTTCCAGTTTTTACGAGGTGATTCCGTGCATTTCTCGATGAGACTGCGTCTCTCCATGATGATGTTCCTGGAGTATTTGTCAACTCTCGGTCCATTCTGTCCAGATGGGCTTGTTCGGACGGAATCTCAGAGTCCAGAGCCATCCGCCAGGTCTAATCTTGGCGAAATTCCACCTGCTTTGAGCTTGCAGCCGCTGTTCCCCATCTCTTCGTCGTCATCACTTCAGGCCCAGATGTGAGCACGTCGCACCCATGTGGTACTCAGCAATGCCTCGATATGGGCTTTAATTCGTGAGAGGGCGGTCTCGGGAGTAGCAGGGTGCGGCGATAGTTAAGCCTGCGATACTGCAAAGGCAAATCCTGAGGGTCGAAATGATGCTCCTAGCGTTCGAGATGAACCTACTTGGAGGCGGCCTGGACTTTTGTGCCGTAGTCGAGACTGGTGTACCAGTTGCCGCGGCCTTGCGGGGTAAGGTCCATGAAGTGCCAGATGGGAGCCAGCAGGTCGATGCCGCGCTCGGGGATGTCGGGCGCCATTCGAGGATGCGCGGAGTAGAAGTGGCGCAGAGTGCCGTCGGCATCGCGCGTGAACACGGAAACGGTGGAGTCCTGATGCCCTTCGCGGTCTTCGCTGCCTAAATCGTACTTGAAGGTGCTGTCGCCGCCGCTGAGGAGGCGCAGCCTGTCCCAGCCGCGCGTGCGAGCGTGCGCAGAGTGGGCACATCAGCGGCGGCGACGACGGCGAAGTCAAGGTTCTGAGCGAGGTGGTGGGCCACGCCGTTCGTGCCGTCGAGCCAGGCGGTGCACATTGGGCAAGCCTTGGTCTGCCGCTTTCCGTACATCAAGTGATAAATGACGAGCGAGCGATTCGGCTTGGTGAAGAGTTCGCGCAGACGGACGGTCCGCACAGGCGCATCACCACCGTTGAGGTCGCGCGGGCCCTCTTCAAACGCATAGTCCTGAATAGGAGCGCCCGTCGGAAGATGGCGGTGGAGCTCAGCGACGCGTTCCCGCTGGCGCATGAGTTCGATTTCCGCGAGGCGAAGCTCTTCGCGCTTGGCTAGATACTCGAACGATTCGTTGGTCAAATTGGTCTGCCGGAACGTTCCGTCAACGATTGTGTTTACCATGAGTCGTTTTCTCCACAGGTGATTCTCTCTCCGGCAGCAAGGAGACACAATGGGCAAGTAGAATTACTGCCGGTTAAGCCCGTCACTCGGAAACAATCGCCAAACTGACAAGGCGGAACACATCTCCGGTTTGCCGATTCTAGCGCCAAGTGGTTTCGGGCCTTCCCGACGGTCCCTCGCCCGCTTTTATGAATGCACGTTTCTCGGACGGTATCCGTCGCCACATTCTCGTCTCGGTTCATTGCTCCAAAAGCCGTCTAGCGATCGCCTGCGCGTGCAACCAACGGTCCGAGGATGAGAGATTAGCGAACGGCTGGGCGCGATCATCGAGGGGTACTGTTGAGTGCCACGATGTCAGCGCGAATGAGTTGAGGATAGCGCTCTAGCAAGGATCGCCTGGCGTCGCGCCATTCCTGCGTCTCTGCTTGCTCTTTCCGGGCGGTTGCGATCTGCGCTTGTACGGCTTCGAGCGCCGGGCCGCCTGGAATCTTTCGGATGCTGATGAAATGGTCCGGATCGAACGCCCGCATCCACATTTCGCGCGGCTTGCTGAGTTCTCTTCCCAACATTTCGGCTGCGAGACCCTTCATTGCTGTCACCAGTCGTTCGGGAGAGTACTCGCGGCCAATGGCGTGCACAGCCGCGCCTACCAGGCGGTGGGCCGTGCGGAAGCTGATGGCTTCTTCACGGACGAGAGTATCCGCCAACTCCGTGACGCAAAGAAAACTCCCGCAAGCCCGGAGGCGCATCCGCTCGCGATCCACTTCGGCGTGGCTCATAGTGCCGGCGAAGAGGCGGAGCGCGCGCACGGCATCGGCGCACATGGAAAACGCCAGTGGTTGTAAATCATCTTCACTGTCCACGATGTCCCCAAAGGGAGTATTGTGCGCGCAACTGAGCACGGCTTGGGCCTGGCCGAATGCCTTACTCGCCAGAATACGCACGTGCTCCAATGCGACAGGATTTCGTTTCTGCGGCATGATGCTGCTGATCTGGATGTAAGCGTCGCTCAAGCGCAGAAATCCAAACTCTTCCGTGCACCACAACAGCAAGTCCTGCACGAGTCTTCCCAAATTGAGGGTCAGCACGGCGACAGCCGAGGCCGCTTCTAGCAGGTAATCGATCGCCGCGATGGCGCCGTAGGAATTTACCTGCAGCCCCTCAAAGCCCAGCAAACGGGCGGTATAATCGCGATCGATGGGAAAGCCAGTTGTCGTAATGGCGCAGGCGCCGAGGGGGTTCCGATTAATGGTGGCAAAAGCGGCGCGCAACCGCTGGATGTCGCGACCCAGAAATTCGACGGCGGCGAGCAAATAGTGAGCCAACGTGGTCGGCTGGGCCGGCTGCGTGTGCGTGTAGGCGGGCATAATGGTTCCCACGTGTGACGCGGCGAGATCGAGCAGCACCTGACGCGCGTCCACGGTTTCTCCCATAATTCTGAGGATTTCTCGACGCAGGCACATGCGATACATCGTGAGATCGATGTCGTTGCGGCTGCGTGCGGTGTGGATCTTGCCCGCCACCTCTTCGCCGCAAGCTTGCACCAGCAGTTCTTGGACGTGAAAGAACAGGTCCTCGCAGCGGCCGTCGTAGCGCGCCCCTAGAATCTCAGGACGATCAAGCCGGGCGATTGCTTCAAGGCACAGGCGGGCATCCGCCGTCGGGATAATGTTTTGGCGGGTGAGCATCAAGGTGTGAGCCGAGTGGATTTCGAGCAGCGCGTCCAGAAAATACTTCTTGGCATCTTCGAAATTCACTGCCAGAACGGTTTCAGCATAGACGGGAGCGGGAAAGCGTTCGGAGGGCTTGGACGGCGATTCGGAGGGGTGGTCCCGTTCGTTCAATGAGCGCACCCCTCCACCGGGCGAAACGCAGAACTATCAGCCGCTGAGCGCTCGGCGGCACCAGCCAAGGAGAAAGTCATCCTGCACGGCTCCTTTCTTCGACTCGCCCAGCCATGAGCATGGTGGCCGTACTAGAACACATCGAGTGGCCTTACCATCTGACTCCCAATCCGAAATTGAGAATTCGGCCTTGGAGTACCGTGGACGACGGTGTGCCGAAGCCCGACGGAAATCCGGTGAGTTGTCCGCAATGCGTGGGATCCAAGGCAAAGCCATTGGCCATCTTGGGGCATCCGGTGGTATCTACACCGACTCCCGCCGTTTTTAACGTCGTGACGTTGGGGTGATTGAAAATGTTGGTGGCTTCGGTCAAGAACTGTACCCTGAATCGCTCCCTCAACGCGAACAGCGTCCGCGTATAGCGCAGGTCGAACTGAACAATCTTAGGCCCCCGAAGTGTGTTACGCCCCACACCGAGGAGCCGCGTCACGCTGCTGCCCACGGTCGAGTCGTCATTGACGTTGGCGTTGACGGTGACGTTTTGTTCGTCACCGGAAGAGATGTTCGTCAGCACCGCAAACTCATTGTCACTCAACAAATGATTGACAACAGAGTTTTCCAGCTTGGCGCGCGGCGACCAGATGGTACTGGCCGTGAACGACTGCGGCCGATTGACGTAGCTGTTGCCGCGGTCTCGGAGGCGATTCGTCGGGTCTTCGACGTACACCAGGTTCTGCTCGAAGCCGTTGACATCAGGAGCATCGCTGATGGTATGCGAATAGATGTACGCTGCACTCGCCACCAACCCGCGCGAGAAGCGGTGTTCGTAATTGATCTCCAGCGCGTTATAGCTTGAGCTCGCACCCACGTCCTGCAAAGTCACGTTGTTGAATGCCGGGTTTGTACGCGTTCCTGCATTCGGCCTCGGATCGAACACTGGCCGGCCATCGAGTAGAGTGCCCAGCGGATTAATGAGATTGATGTTGTGCAGCCACTGCAATTGCCGTCCATCGGTGTTCACCAATGCAGCGGTCACTGCGTCGTTCCTGGTAAGTTCGCGCGAAATCTGAATCGTGGTGGTCATGGCGTAAGCATTCTTGAAATCCGGCGTGACTGTGAATACCGATGGGATCGCCGGAGCAGTCGCTGTCGTCAATGGCTGCGGGAAAGAAGGCGCCCCCGGCGATGAGGGAGACAGAGACGCGTTGAACGACCGGCCAGAACCGTCGTTAGAAAGGGCGTTGAACCACACGTTTGTCGGCGGGGCGTCGTAGAACATCCCCCACGACGCGCGCACCACGGTCTTGCTCCCGAGTCTCCAGGCCAGGCCCAGGCGCGGCGAGACATCACCGGCCGGATTGTGGAAGTTGCGCGAGAAGGGAAAGGGAGCGTTCGCATTCGGCGATGGAGACAAGAACCGATCGTAGCGAATGCCGAAGGTGACAAGCAAAGACGGCCGGACCTGCCAGCTATCCTGCCCGAAGACATTGAAGAAATTGGAAATGTAGCCCACACGCGTGTTGCCGATCACAGCATTCACTTGGTCGTAGGACTTCGGATTCGCTCCGCTCAGCGCGGCCTGATACGCAGCGAGCGAACCGAAGACATACTGCGTGAAGGTATCGCCTTCTTGCACGTCTATGATGCGGGAATAGCCGAAGCCCCCCTTGAATGTGTGTGGCCCGCGGATATAGGTGAGATTGTCGTTCCAGCTTGGAATTTTTTCCGCAAAGACATCGCCCGTGGAAACGCTTCCGCCAAAATTAGCCACGCCTGAGATGGTAACCGCGGGCTGAGGCCCCGTCAGCGCACCGGGGATGTGCTTCTCATTCCTGTAGGGATAGGAGAAACGGAACTCGTTGACCATTTGCGGTGATTTCGTACTCACCCATTGTAGTCCGCCAACGTGCGCGCGGTCCCGGAAGTCTGCCTCAGCGGAAATCAGGTTCAGCCCGCCCACCGCGGTGTTGAAGGGATATTCGTTCCGGAAGTAATTGAGGCGAGCAAAAACCCGGTTCTTCTGATTGATATCCCAATCCCCGCGGACATCCAGGAACTGAGCATGTTGGACCGAAGGCGCGGTCCCGAATTGCGAGGCGGGAATGCCGAGAGGTGCGAGCGTAGCCTGGCTTGCCGTAATCGGGACGGGGAGCGCGCGGTACAGGTGCTCGTATGCTCCGAAGAGGAACAGTTTGTCTTTCTTGAGAGGGCCTCCGGCATTCATGCCGTAGGAATTCATAAGCAAGTTGGGTTTCGGCAGGGTTGAGGAGAGAAGAATTGGTCTCGCGGTGGTATCGACAGGTCCGCGGATCCATTGGAACATTCCGTGAAGATCGTTGGTGCCCGAACCTGTGATGACGTTATAGATGTTTCCTGTGGTGCCCCCAAACTCAGGAGCGAAGCTGTTACTTACGGTCTGGACCTCGCTCACGTAAACGGACGAAATCGGGAACAGGCGAAGACCGTAGCGATCACTCTCCGTGTCTACCATCCCATCCATCTGGTAGTTGATGCGATCCACGAAGCCATTGGTGTTCAGCGTGCGCGGGATACCCAGCTCCGGGTTGGGGTGTCCACTGACACCGGGCTGAAACATGATCCAGTTATACGGATTCCTCGAGGTCAATGGCAGATTCTGCACCTCATCTTCACTGATCGTTCGACTGATATTCGTTCGCGCTGGATCGAGGACCGGCGCGCCGCCGCTTACTTCAATCGACGTGCTCACCGCGCCTAACTTGAGCGCGCCATCCACCACGGCTTCGTGGCCTGCCTGGAGGACGATTTCAGTGAACTTGAGCGTGGTGAACCCGTCCTTCATGACAGTTACCGTGTATGTTCCGAGCGGAAGGGAGACAATCACATAGTAGCCGTCTTCGCCGGAATCGACGTTGCGCGAATACCCCGTTGCGTTATTAAGCGCCGTGACTTTGGCGTCGGCCACGGGTTGGTCGCTGGGGTCGCTGATGCGGCCGCGAATGGTGCCGTTGATCGATTCTGATTGCGCCCACGTGGCTGGCATGCAGGTCAGGAAGAGCAGACTGACAGCCGTCACAAAACCCGAAGTGCAAAAGTAGACGAAAAGAGACCCACGTTTTTCATCGCTCATTTTGATCATCCCCAGATATCATCCCCGGACTCAACTTCGTGAGTGTGTCTCAATTGTGGAGACTAAACAAGGCCACTTAGCAAGAAATTTGAGGAGATACTCCGCGAGTTCGCTGTTCCTTAACATCGAATATCTCAGCAGGGCAAGGTCTGTTTCGTCAGAAACACATGTAGTTGTCAAAAAACTCCGATCTCACCAGTTTCTGTTCTACTGGTTGTGCAACAGGCAAACGATTTGGCAGTGCAGGTTCTGTCCCTACATCAACCTGCAGCAGACGCGACATTGTGACCGGTAATAATCGGCAATCGTTCCCTTACCGGATTGCGGAAGGGTCGCCCGATCACTTAAGCGAAGGACTATTCGTACCGCAGTGCGACGGTCGGATCGACGTTCGTGGCCCGGCGACAGATTCGTGAAGGTCGGATCGGCCACTCCGACAATCGTAAACGCGACATTGTTCAGCAGGATCGTTCGTCCCAGAACTGACCGGCTGCCGCCGAACGCGCTTGCCAATAGGCGTAGCTGAGCACAGTCGCCGGAGAAGCTGAGGGAGAATCGTCATTTGGGCCGAGCGTCCGGCCGATGATGGCATTCACGCCCAGGGTCGAAAAATAATCGCCAGAGACAATTTCGCCATCGACAATACGTGCCGGTCCGTTACCGCTTAGATCGAGAGAAGCGGGGCCTGCGCATGCCAGCACTCCGGAAAACGCCTTGGATTGTGAACGAAACTGCCTGAAAATCGGAAAAGGAAAAGAACACCCGGACGGGCCTGAAACGCCTGATTCTCCGCAGTCGCCGAACGAGCTGTACTCGCCGCTGACGAAATTCCGGTGGGCCGTCCATTGCAGAATGACGAGCCGGTCCGGATCTCGCACGGGCAGCGAGCGAAGCATCACCGCATCAATCAAACTGAAAATCGCAGTGTTCGCGCCAATTCCCAGCGCCAGCGTGAGGATAGCAAACGGAACGTAACGGCTACACAAGTAACGACCTCGGCCCGAATGGTTGTCAAGGACGCTGCCCCACCACAAGGCAACGCTTCTCATTTTCTTGGCGAACTTTCATCTCCGAGAATTCTGCGCGCGTAGGCAGGAGCCTTCCCTTCGTCCTCGTGTTTGCAATAGGCATACACGTCGACGCCTTGGCGCGTCCACGCATCGAAGCGCGTTCTCCACCCCGCAAGCTGCTTTGGCGTGTAATTTTCAAGGCGTAGCCGCACGTAAGTGAAGTTCGCTGTCACCACTTCCGGTGGCTCCTGTTTCTCCGTCTCCGCAATGCACAGTGCCGTCTCGTGTTTGCGCAAAACCGCGTACGTCTCGTCGGTGTACCAAGACGCATGCCGCACTTCGAACGCAAAGGCAAACGCTCGCGGGCGCAGGGAAAGAAAATCTTCCAGCAGCGGCTTGTCAAACTTGAAGCTGGGCGGCAGTTGCACCAAGATCGGTCCGAGGTGGTCGCCTTGCTGGAGTACGCTGGCCACTTCCAAAAAGCGCTTCAGCGTGCTCTCGCAGCCGCGCAGCCGTTGAATGTGCGTGATTTGCTGGTTGGCCTTCAACGCAAAACGAAATCCTTCCGGCACGCTTTTCACCCAGTTCAGCAGAAGATTCTCCGTAGGCATGCGATAGAAGCTGTGATTGATCTCCACGGTCGAGAATTGCGTGCCGTAGAAACTTAGCATCTGCTTGTCCGGCAGCTTCTCGGGATAGAAATTCCCTTTCCATTGCTTGTAGGAATACCCCGATGTGCCGACGCGAAGCTGACCAGCGGTGGAAATGGAGCACCTCCGAGGCAAAGCATTTAATCACACCGCCAGCCGACGCGAAAAGACATGGCGCCCACTCAAGGAAAGACGCGACCCTTCCGCTGTAATGTAAATTGTAAGTCCTCAGTTCTCCGCTTTCAGTTTTTGCCCGAGAACAGCATTCTCTCACTTACAACTTAAAACTTACCCCTGAAAACTACTTCTGTGGCATGCGGCTGCTTAACGCCTCAATGGCCCCCTCAATTCTTTGCCGATTCTTCCAGAAATCTTTCCAGAGGTCGCCCTTCTCTTTCAGCCGCGCAAAAATTGTTTTGATGTTGAGGTTTTCCGGATGCAAGCTTGGCCGCAGCTCGTGCGGCAAAACAGGCGCAGAAACCGGAGCCTTGGGAAACGCCCGCACCGAATACGCCGCGGCCAGTGGCCGCCCCATCGCGTTCTGCTGCACGTCAATCAGCACGCGCCGCGCGGGCCTTTTGGCCACCGACCGCTCGTTGGTCACCAGGTTGGGATGCTGCGCCGTTACCGTGCGCGCAATGATTTCTCCAAACGTCCGCAACTGCTCGTAGGTGTAAACCGGCTCCACCGGAATAAAAATGTGGAATCCCGTCGCGCCAGAAGTTTTCAGAAAGCTCATGATCCCCAACTCTTCCAGCTTTTCATGCAGCGCTCGCGCAATCGTAACTACTACGGAAAATTCCGTGCCATCGGAAGGATCCAGGTCGAAAAAGAAGTAGTCGGGGTGCTCCAAGTCGTCCAACGGGCTGGACCAGGGATTGTGGTCAATGCAACCAAGCCCCGCCAAGAACAAGAGTGAAGCGCGGTCACTCGCTGTCGCGTAGTGAATCTGTTTCCCTCGTTCTTCGGACTCGAGCGGCACCGTCTTAAACCATTCCGGCACGCCCTCGCGCAAGTCTTTCTGAAAAAACGCCTGCCCATTAATTCCATCCGGATAGCGCCGCAGCACCAAAGCGCGGTCTTTCAGAAACGGCAAAATATAGTCCGCTATGCGGTAGTAGTAAGCCAGCAGGTCGCGCTTCGTGTAGCCCGACTCCGGAAAATAAACTTTGTTCAGATTGCTGAACCGCAGCCGCTTCCCATCCAACTCAATCGTCACGTTTTCCCCGGGACCCTTGAACAATTCCGCTTCGATCTGTGCTTTGCCACTGATGACGCGGCCCACAACTTCCGGCGCTCGCACCACGGCGGGCGCGGCAGCCGCAACTTCGCCTTCCCATTTGCAGTCTTCGGGCTTCACGTCTTCGCGCAGTCCAAGGAAAACCGGATGCCGCAAGTACTTCTCTTGCGTCCATCCGCCAAATTTCACACGCGCCACCACCGCCGGCTTGACCCACGACGCTTTTTCGTTGGTCTCGGGCACGCTCTCAAACGGGCACGTAGACGTCGCCAGCTCTTTCAACTTCCGGCTTAGTTCGGCATGCTTCTTCGCGTCAAATCCGCTGCCCACGTGCCCGATGAAGCGCAGCTTCTTCCCTTCGTACAAGCCCAAGAGCAACGACCCAAACGGAATCGCCTCCGTACGCGCTTCCGTCCAACCGCCCACGACAGCATCAACCGTTTGACTCACTTTCAGCTTCGCCCAATTCGTGCTGCGGTCGCCCACATAAATGCTATCGGCGCGCTTCGCGACAATCCCTTCGAGCCCGCTCTCCCGAGCCAGCCCGAACAATTCTTTTCCGTGCTCCAACTGATGATCGGAATAGCGAAAACGCGGCGACGCGTGCAGCAAGCGCTCCAGCAGTTGCTTGCGCTCGAGTAGCGGAGCTCCGTGCAGGTCGTATCCGTCGCAATAAAGCAGATCAAACGCGAAATATACGACCGGCGTCTCGCGCAACTGCTTTTCGCCCGGCGCGCGCACGTGCATGCGCTCCTGCAGCCGCTGGAAGTCGGTGTGCCCGCGCGCATCGAGCGCCACAATTTCACCATCCACAATCGCCTGCCGGGCAGCAAAAACTTTGGGAAGCCCCGCCAACTCGGGGTAGCGCGAAGTGATATCCAGGTTGTTTCGCGAGCGTAGTGTCACCGCGCCATCCATAACCCACGCTAGCGCCCGCACGCCGTCCCACTTAATTTCAAACAGCCAGTCCGGATCGGAGAACGGATGCTCCGCGATCGTCGCCAGCATCGGCTCGATCCGCGATGGCATCGCGCCTTTGCGCGCACCTTGCACTTCTGCAGCGCGAATCGGAACAGGACTGCGCTTCGGTGGCGCTTGCTCGGCAATTTCTTTGATCGCCCGACCGGTCAGGACCGAGCCGTCGTGCTCCTCGATGTTCCACTTCGGATCTTCGGCCGCGTCCTTATGTTTGATCAGCAGCCACTCGTTGCCCTTTTCGCTGCGCTTCAACTTGACCAGCACGAAGCTGCCGCGCAGCTTCTCCCCGTTCAAGCTGAATTTAATCTCGCCGCGTTGCAGTTGCTGCACCGCATCGAGCGGCGCTGCTTGCGGCTTGTCCGGGTCCGCTTCCAACACAAACGTTCCGCGGTCCCACACCATCACACTTCCCGCGCCGTAGTTGCCTTCGGGGATTTTCCCCTCGAAGCCGCCATACTCCAGCGGATGATCCTCCGTTTGCACCGCCAAGCGTTTATCCGCATGGCTCAGCGACGGCCCCTTCGGCACCGCCCACGATTTCAGCGTACCGTCAATCGCCAGCCGGAAGTCGTAGTGCAACCGCGTCGCGGAGTGCTTCTGCACCACAAAGGTATTTCCATATTCGTCCGCCGGGCGCGCTTCCAGCCGCAGCTTCGGCTTCGGCTTCGGCAAACGCGTGCGCTTGCCCGTTTGCGGTGGCGCAGTCGCGACGTTGCCAGTCTCAGCCGCCGCAATCCCGTCATCTGCATTTTTTCCATCCCGGAAGCTTTTGCGGGGGCGAATGGACTGAGGAATCTCTCCTGTTTCTTTTTGTGCTGCTTCCGTCTCGCTAGGTAGCTCAGCCCCCGCAGGCTCTGGTGTGCAGTCCAACTTCCTCTTCCGCCGATATTCGTCCAACTTCGCCATGCGTGCATTCTACCTTACAGTCTCTCGGTGTTGCCTTTAGCCATACAGGTACTGGTGGCTGAACACCTTGATTTGAGTTTGTCGCCACTTTCAGGCCAAAGCTGCAAAGTGCGTCTAAGCGGCGGATGGAGGGCGTGCTAGGATGAAACCGTGCCCCACATTGTTTACAAGGTTGAAACGGAAGTCCAGACGGACGGGCGCTGGATTGCCGAGATTCCTGATCTTCCCCGTGTCCTGGCTTACGGCTGGTCCGAAAAAGAAGCCGTTGCGTGTGCGCAAGCTCTCACTCTTCGCGTCTGGCCGACCGCATCGAGGCACAGAAAGAACCCGCCGAAACTGTAACCGTGTCTATCGAAAGCTGAATCGCCGTGAGCCAGTGGCCCAGCTCCAAGGCCGCGAAGGTCTTCCGAGCGCTTCTCCGAAAAGGCTAGGTCGTAAAATCACAGAGGAGCTCCCAGGCCATATTGACTCATCCCGAAAGAAGCGATTATGTTTGGGCGTTTCACGACGCCGTGGAGCTTGGCCCGAAGATGCTGGCTCGCCAAACACACCGGATTGCAACCGGAAGATTTGTAGCTCTTAACGACAAGTCAACGTTTGGGCTAGCGAGGAGGTCCCAGTGACGCTCGACTTCGATGGCCTCTGTCCACTTCTACAGGTCTTCGACATGCCGACATCCGTGAAGTTCTATCACGAAGTCTTGGGCTTCGAACTCGTCGGCAACTCGCCCATCGTCCGTAGCCCTCAAGGCGACTACTTCCATTGGTGCATGCTGCGCCGCGGCAACACCAGGGTCATGCTCAACACCGCTTATGACGAAGGTGAACGCCCTCCCGCTCCCGATCCCTCCCGCGTCACTGCACACGCCGACACCGCGCTCTTCTTCGGCTGCCCCGACGTGGACGCCACCTTCAACCAACTTCTTCCCTTCCGCGTGACCGTTCTGGAGAAGCCCATGATCACTCGCTACCACATGCGCCGCTTCACCATCGCCGACCCCGACGGCTACAACCTCTCCTTCCAGGGGCCCTTGCCCACGGAATGACCTCTGCATCCTTGCTGTTTGTAGTGGCTGGTCTTATCCCGCCTCATTTGCGATGGAATGGCACCTTCAATGCATAAGAAAAACTAGCATTATCTTGGTCGCTTTGGACTCTTCGACCTCTGCCCTCGCTTCCATCGCTATTCCCTTGACAACATGGGCATTTACACCAAGGAAATCGACTTGCATCCCTGCCGGTGGCGAACTAATCTTTCAAGTCGGAACCTTTGGGTAGCGATTGGCTTTAAAGACAAGGGACCCTGGGAAACTTTGGCAAAGGAGTTTCTGTATGGCCTCAACGGTCTGGAAGGGACATCTCACCTTCGGTTTAATTTCGATCCCGGTGCGGCTGACCACGGCGGCGCGCAGCGAGCGCATCAGCTTCAACCAGCTCCACAAGGAATGCCACACGCGCGTCAAGCAGCCTTTGTTCTGCCCCACCCACAACCGCATCATCGAGCGCTCGGAAGTCGTGAAGGGCTACGAATACGAAAAAGATCAGTACGTGCTGTTCACCGAAGAGGAGCTCGACAAGATCGAGCCCCCCTCGGCGAAGGTCGCGGAGATTCTGGAGTTCGTGAAGCTGGGCGAAGTGGATCCGATCTATTTCGACGCCTCGTACTATCTTGCGCCGGATGAAGGCGGAGCGAAGGCCTACCAACTGCTGATGAGCGCCTTGCAGGAGTCCGGCTACGCGGCAATCGCTAAACTGACGATGCATCAGCGCGAACATATCGTGGTGATGCGGCCGAGCAGCAAGGGCATGATGCTGCACACGATGTTCTACTCGAACGAAATTCGCGCCGCCGAATCATCTTCGACGGACAGGATCGAGCTGAAAGACCAGGAAAAGAAACTGGCGCAGCAACTCATCGAGAACCTGGCCGTGCCCTTTGAGCCGCAGAAATATCACGACGCGTACCAGGACAACGTGCGCGCAATGATTGCGGCGAAGCTCAAAGGTCAGGAAGTGACCGAAGTGGCGCCGCCGCATATGGCGCCGGTAATCGACTTGATGGAAGCTTTGAAGAAGAGCCTGGCCGAGCGGCAAGCCCCGGCCAAGAAGCCGCCGGTTCGCGCGGTCGAGCCGGCAGCCGCGGCGGGCCCGGTAGCTGTTCCGAAGAAAGGTAAGAAAGCCGTCGGGTAGAGTTTGTTTTGGTTGTCAGCGAGGGACCTGCTTTTCGGAAAAACTAAGGAAGAAGCAGATTCCTGGTCGCTTCGCTCCTCGGAATGACAGGCATTCCGTTTGATATATTTTCAAGTCTCTATGCGGACCACAGACCGATTCAGCCGCGACGAAGTCCAACGCATTCTGGGTCTGTCTCCGAAACAACTGGATTACTGGGACCGCCTCGAACTGGTTTCCGCGCGAAAAGATCAAGGCAACCGCTTCTACGATTTCCGCGACCTCATTGCGCTGCGCACCGTAAAGCAGTTGATCGAAACCGGGGTTCCCGCGAACCGCTTGCGGCGCGCGCTGGCCGCGCTGCGCGAGAAGCTTTCGCAGGTGCAGACGCCGCTGACCGAACTGCGCGTTCTTTCCGATGGAAAAGACGTCATCGTCGAACGCGAAGGCGCGCGGCTGGAGCCGCTGACCGGCCAGTTCGTTATGAATTTCGAGACGCGCAAACTGGATGAGGAAGTCCAGGTTATCTCCGAGCGCAGCGCGGACGAGTGGTTTGCCCTGGCGCTCGATTACGAAGCCGATCGGGCAAACCACAAGACCTGGGCCGAGGCGATCAATGCCTATGAAAATGCTTTTCGGTGCGATCCCCAGCGGACCGACGCGCTGATCAATTGCGGAACGCTGTACTACGAACAAGGGAATTTCGAAAAAGCTGCGGAGTGCTACCGCCGCGCCATTGATTGCGATCCTGAGTGCGGGCTGGCGCACTCGAATTTGGGAAGCGTGCTCGAGGAATTGGGCCAACTGGAAGAGGCGCGGCAGCATCTTCGGCAGGCCGTGCGGCTCGATCCGGATCATCCCGACGCGCGCTACAACCTGGCTTTGGTCTGCGAGAAGCTAGGCGCTTACCACGAAGCGCGCGAGCACTGGCAAACTTATTTGCAACTCGACCCTTCAAGCCCCTGGAGTGACTACGCGCGCCAGCGCCTCGCCTCTTCGAAAACCGCAAAATCCGCTGGCCGCCGCTGACCTGGTTGCTGGAGGAAGGTCGTGGTGGGCGCCGCTGGTTCGTCTTTTGGAGAGTGTTGCGCCAGCCGCGGATTCATATTGGCAAAAAAGATTTGCCAGCGGTCGCTGATTTCGCTTTTTGAAAAATTGTTCCTACTGCTCGAGGACTTTTTTTGATGCGCTCGGAGGCCTAATCAATTTCTTCGCGCTAAATGATCAGTGGCGGCGCAATGCGGATGACCGTGTCGTGCGTTTCCTTGCAGAGGATGCATACAGTCCTTGACTGGAGCCGAGGAGAAAGAGGCAAGTTTGACATGCCTTTGAAGGGACGAATAAGCATCGGCGTTCCCACACCGCGCTAGGCGATTTTGAGTTTTTTCTGCATTTCTTCGAGGGAGATGCCTTTGGTTTCCGGGTAGAAGAACAGCACGACGAAGAATTGCACGACCATCATGGCGGAGAAGAACGCGAACGGGTAACCGCCGGAAGAAGCAGCCATCAGCGGGAAGGTCCAGGAAATCAGCGCGTTCATGATCCAGTGAGAGAAACTGCCGAGACTCTGGCCTTTGGCGCGCACGCGGTTCGGAAACACTTCACTGATGTAGACCCAAATCACCGCACCCTGGGAAAAGGCAAAAAAGGCAATGAAGCCGATGAGCATCCACACGAGCAAGTCTTCGTGGCGGCCGCTGAAAAAGATGCCGGCAACACCAGCAAGGCAAGAACACGTCCCCACCGATCCGATGAGGAGCATGGTCTTGCGCCCGAGTTTGTCGATGACGGACATGGCAATCACAGTGAAAATGAGATTGGTGGCGCCCACGGCCACGGATTGCAAGTCACCAGAGACTTTGCTGAAGCCGGCGTGCTCGAAGATGGCGTTCAGGTAGTACAAGATGGCGTTGATGCCGGTGAGCTGGTTGAACATGCCGATGGTGATCGCCAGGAAAATCGGGACGCGATATTTTGCGGTGAACAGTGCATCGCTGGTGACGTGTTCCGCATCGATGGATTCCACAATCCCCCGCAGTTCTTGCTCTGCATTCTCTTCCCCGGTCAGACGAAGAACGTCTCCGGCTTCGTTAACTCTTCCCTTCTTGACGAGCCAGCGCGGACTCTCTGGGATTCCAAGAAGCATCCCAAGGAAAAGCGTGGCGGGCAATGCGGAAACGCCGAGCTTCCAACGCCACTCCGCGTCGCCGAAGCCCATGGTGCCAACTGCGTAATTCGAAAAGTATGCGAGCAGAATTCCGAAGACGACGTTGAATTGAAAGATGCCGACCAGACGGCCGCGCCACTTTGCCGGAGCAATTTCCGCAATGTACATCGGGCCGAGAACCGAAGACCCGCCAATACCAAGCCCGCCGATGAAGCGAAAGAAAACAAGGGCGCTCCAGTTCCAGGCAAACGCACAACCCAGAGCCGAGACGACGTACAGCACCGCCATCCAACGCAGACTAGCGCGCCGGCCAAGGCGGTCGCCCGGAATGCCCGCGAGCATCGAGCCAATCACTGTACCTACCAGCGCGCTGGCCACGGTAAATCCGAGCCAGAACGGCGCGAGGTGATAGAGCTCCTTGAGAGCTTGCGTGGCTCCGGCGATGACCGCGGTGTCGAATCCGAAGAGGAGTCCTCCCAATGCGGCCACGAACGTACTCTTCAAAAGCGCGGAGTTCAATTTCATGGCACCTGCCTATGATTCATAAAACAAAGGGGCACTAAAGCTACGGGATTGTACAGAAAAGGATTCTGAAATGCGAGGCAGTACAAGGCGCGCTCCACATGAGTGACACGCAGAGAGCTTCATTCACTGGCGGTTAGGAGAATCTCGGCAGAAACATTCCGGTATGGCTTTTGTGTTCGGCGAAGCCGGGACCAAATTCCTGACTGAGGAAGGATTCTTCGCGGCGGGCCTTGATGTAAAAAGAGAGCCAAGCGATGGCCACTGCGAGCAGGGCACGCACTTCGCCGAAGTTGACGGCGGTTCCGAAAAGCGCGAGCAAAATCCCGGTGTAAATGGGATGGCGGATGAAGCGGTAGGGACCCGTTCGAACCAGTTCGTGGCCTTCCTTGAGGGTGACCACTCCGCTCCAATTCGTGCCCAGATGCCAGCGCGCCCAAAAGGCCACGCCGATTCCGGCGCCGGTGAGCAAAACACCAATCCACGCGGCGAGCGGACCAGGTGGAACGATGCGATTCCCAAGCCAGCCATAATGAGCCTGCGGTTGAGAAAGCAGATAAAAACCCAGAGCCAGCGGAAGCACGTAGCCAAAGCGTTGCAGCCAGGTTTCACGCTGCTTGGTCTTCTTTCTTTTGAGCGCCGAGGCGAGCCAGAACACACCAAACAAAAGCCACAACGCATCGATCCATTGGCGTGACGAAGAGAAATCCATACTCACAGTCCAGAATGCCGCAGGTTCGAAAATGGGGCAACCGTTCGCGACTCCTTGTGTCGAAAATCGGGTTAGCAAAGATTTGGCTGCGGGTGCAACGAGGCTATAATCATGGCCAATGAACGTTGCAAAAAGCCGATCTAAACGAGCGCTCGCGCGACGAGGGGCAAATTCGAGTCCAGATCGGGCACGCCAGGGAAGTTTTTCGAAAACAGCCGCAAGCCTGGCGGAAATTGGAAGAGGGTTTTACGCGCGAGGCTGGGTGTTGGGGACGAGCGGGAATTTCAGTGCGGTGATTTTGCGAGAGCCGCTGCGGCTGGCGATTACCTCGACGGGACTGGACAAGGGCGGACTGACGGCCGCGCAGTTTCTGGAGATCGACGATAGAGCAAACGTAGTGCGAGGAAGCGGACGGCCGTCGGCGGAAGCGCCGCTGCATGTGGCGATTGTGCGCGCGGTGCATGCCGGTGCGGTGTTGCACACGCACTCCGTGTGGAGCACGGTGCTCTCCGGTACGCACGCGCGGCACGGCGGGATCGCGCTGGAAGGATACGAGATGCTGAAGGGACTGGCAGGCGTGCAAACGCACAAGCATCGCGAGTGGCTGCCGATCCTGGAAAATTCGCAGGACATGGCGGAGCTTGCAGACCACGTTTCGAACTTGCTAAGGAAGAAGCTGGGCGCGCATGGATTTCTTTTGCAGGAGCATGGGCTTTATACTTGGGGAGAAAGCTTGGCGGAAGCCAAGCGGCACGTGGAGATTTTAGAATTTTTGATGGAAGTTTTGGTACGTTCCGGAGCGGCGCAAGGCGCGTGAGTGTCGAACGGCCAGAACGGGAGACATTGCCGTGGCTGTGTTGCGAATTCCTGATGAACAACGATCGCTGCGCGAACACGATGAGGTGAGAGATTACCTTGCGGGAATCGGCATCGAGTACGAGCGCTGGGAAACCCCGGCGGATTTGCCGCCGGATGCCTCGGCCGAGCAAGTTTTGCGCGCGTATGCTCCGCAGATTGATGAATTGAAGCGGCGGGGCGCGTATGTCACGGCGGACGTGATCGATGTGAATGCGGATACGCCCGGGCTGGATGCGATGCTCGCGAAGTTCAACATCGAGCACACCCACGATGAGGATGAAGTGCGGTACATCATTGCGGGAAGCGGACTATTCCACATTCATCCGGCACAAGGACCGGTGGTGGCAATTGAGGTGGAAGCCGGCGATTTGATGCGTGTGCCGCGCGGCACGCGGCACTGGTTTGACTTGTGCGGCGACCGGCGCATTCGCGCGATTCGGCTGTTTCAGGACAAGTCCGGCTGGACCCCACACTATACGGACAGCGGCCTAGACCGGAAGTACGAGCCGGTTTGCTGGGGCCCGCGCTACATTCCGCCGCAGACAGCCGCAAAGTAACCCGCGTGACGCTTTTCGACGAAGCACCAGTTCGCGCCATTCTCCTCGACATCGAAGGCACGACCACGCCGGTCGATTTTGTAACCAAAACACTTTTTCCGTATGCGAGCCGGAAGCTGGAGGCGTTTCTTCGCGAGAATGTAAAGAACGCGGAGGTTCGCGCGCTGATGCAGGAGTTTCGCGCACAGCGAGAACTCGACGAGCAGAGCGGGCGGAAACCGCCGAGTTGGCACGATGATTCCGAGGAAGAACGCCTGCGCTCGAGCGCAGAGTATGGTCAGTGGCTGATCGCGCGGGACAGCAAGTGCACGCCGCTGAAAACGCTTCAGGGAAAAATTTGGCAGCAGGGGTATGCGAGCGGAGAGTTGAAAGGCGAAGTGTACCCGGACGTGCCGGTGGCGTTCGAACGATGGAAGCGGCAAGGAAAAAGAATTTGCATTTATTCTTCCGGGAGTGCGCTCGCGCAACAGTTGCTATTTGGAAGCGTGGCGACGGGAGACTTGACGCCGCATATTGCTGCTTTCTTTGACACGCAAGTGGGAGCAAAGAGCGAGGCACAGAGCTACCGAAAAATCGCGGCGGCGGTTTCCCTGGAAACGAGCCACTTTCTGTTTCTGTCAGACGCCAAGAAGGAGATCGAGGCGGCGCGAGCCGCTGGGGTGCAAACGCTGTTATGCGAACGCGATGTGCATTCGGCCGCGGCGGGAAGCACGACACAGGTGATTCACGATTTCAACGATATCTTTCCGGAATAATTTCGTTGGTGCCTTCAACTATGTGCCGCACCTACGGTGCTGGCGATTTTCTTGCTTCGCTTCCCAGCCCTGACAGGCTGCGCTAACCTGTGCCCACCTACCGCGCCATAATCTCAGTGTGCCTTGGCGGCTTGCGGAAGGTCGCCGCGTAGTCGGCAACGGTGTGAAGCGTGACGCCGTAGCGGCGCGCCGTTTCCAGGCTGCCGGGAATGACGTCGCCCTTGGCATAGCCGATCATGAGGGCCGCAAAGGTCTTCTGCAGCGGGTCCGTGGAGCGGTGCTGCTCTTCGAGAGCCGCAAGGGGCACTTTTTCTAATTCGATCTTCCTGCCCAAAGTCCGCTCGAAGATTGCAACGGCATCCAACTGGGAAAGCGGCGCGGGCCCACCCATCTCGAGAACCGCCGGCGAGTCTGGCAGTGTGGCAGCGGCAGCTACCGCAAAAGAAGCGACGTCGTGGAGAGAAATGTAACTGCCTTTCGCGTCGCCTTTCCCGTAAATGCGAGCGCGGCCGTTCGCAGGATCGAAACCGAGCGCAGGACTCAGCCACATTTCCATGAAGTAGGAAGGTCTTAGGATAGTGACGCGCATCTTTGAGGAACGAAGACGCTTCTCACAATCGCGCTTGGCGGTTTCGAGCGGTGAGTCCGCACGGATGTTTCCGGATAGGACGTGTAAATAAAGTGGCGCACACCCGCGCGCTCCACGGCGTCGTGATCGACGCGGCGCAGGCCGTCGTCCTTACCATGAGGCATTGAGGTGGCAGCGCAAAGCACGCTCTCTACGCCCGCGCCGGCGGAAGGTAGGTGGTGAGATCGGCATCGACGAGTTCTACGCCCGCTGAAAGCAACGGAGACGACTTGTCCTGGTGGGCTCCGCCCCGCACAAGGGCGCGCACCGCACGACCTTGACGACGAAGATTGAGGGCAATTTGCTGACCGACAAGACCCGTGGCACCAACGACGAGATCCATAAGTAAGCTCCTTCGGCGGGCCTGGTCTTGACGGGGAGCGGCTAGGACTTGCCCGCTTTCCATTCGGAATACAACTTGGTGATCGCCGGACCAATGGTGAATCCCCAGGCATAAATGGGGAAATTCTTAAATTTGTCTGGAACGACGTAGCGGTGTTGCGCCTCTTCTACGGGAACGCCAGCTTTATACATTTTTTCGGCTTGGCCGGCAATGTCGTCGAAAACTTCGCGGATGGAGACGATGCCCTCCTGGCCGCAAATCTGGCCGTGGCCGGGGACAAAGAGCGTGCCTTTATCGAAGGAGGCAAATCTTTTCAGAGTGTCGCGCCAGCCCGAGATGGTGGCCTTTTCATCGAAGCAAACCGGATACCAGCCGCTGAAAAGGAGATCGCCGGTGTAGACGACGTTCTGCTCGGGAATTCTCGTGACGATGTCGGTGCCGGAGTGACCGGGATACGGTTCGAGAACGGCAGTCAGCCGGCCAAGATCGATGGACAGGGGCAGTTTGGCGGGATCGAGCGGGTGATTGGGGAGGCCAAGAACAGTAGAGTTTGCGATTTGAAAAACGCCGGTGAGAGCGTTCAGGTCGGACTGCGCATGGGCGCGTTCCGTATCCGACTTGGCGTCTTTGATGCGCTTTTCGAACGGTGCCAACACGGTTTCCTTATCCGCGCCTTGTAGTGGCGAATAGTTGTCCACTATGCGTTTTGCGGCCGTGGCGTGGGCCCAGAGGGGGACATTATTCGAACCATAGAACGAGTTGCCCATGGAATGGTCGAAATGATAATGAGTGTCGAGGGCGGCCTTCACGGGAACCTGGCTCACCGTGCGCAGCGCCTCCATTTGGAAGGAGGCTCCCGCTGGAGTCGCGAAGCCTTCAATGAGAAGCGCCGCGTCTCTGCCGACAAGAAATCCGCCGTTGCACAACGTCGTCAGGCCCTTCGAAGGATCAGAAATGGTCGCGTACAAACCGTTGCCGACTTTCCGTACTGCGGCGAAGCCCTTGTCCACCAGCGACGTTTGCGAAACGCGGGAGTCGCCCGCTAACTCCGTCGCCAGAGCCGGCAGCGGAATGTGCCTTGCCAGAGCGTAGAACGCTCCAAAGCAAGAAGTATGCGCAAGGAATTCGCGGCGGGAAAAGCCGTTTACGAGATTCATGCTACTTCTCCTTGGAATTTGAAGGTTTCTGGTGGCGGAACCGCGTTCTAGCAGATTCGACACTACGCTGAACGACAAGATTTAGCGCTTCTCTTTTCTCCTATAATCTAGCGGAATGTACATGGGCGAAGGAGAGTTTGGGCCATGATTAAATTGGCAAGCATTGCGGCAGTGGCCGGGGTACTACTACTACTTGCCGACGCCTCTCCGCAGCAAGACGCTGAACGCGCAGCGGCGCGCAATGATTGCATAAGACACTGTCTAACCCAGCCCTTGGATCCCGAGCTGCGGCGGCAAGAAATTGTCAGTCTCGAGAAAGAAGCTGGACACGCTATCGTGTTGAAAAATAGCAGTTATTTTCGTCGCGTATACAGCGAGGACTTTGCGGGCACGCTTTCTCACGGACAGCAAGTGAACAAGGCCCAATGGATCTCTGTGGTCCAATCCGACGCAGTTAAGTACGAATCCTTCAACGCCTCAGACATCAAAGTGCAAATCTATCAGGACATGGCCATTGCCACGAGTTTGTGGTCCTCCAGTTTCATCAACAAAGGCCAACACGTGAGCCACCAGATGCGCGCAATCCACGTCTACCTGAACGGCGCGAGCGGCTGGCATGTGGTCTCCGCGCAAATCACCAACCTACCTCCCGATGTGGGGCAGCCGTTGTAACGAGTCGGTGATTCAGGCAAAGGCATTACATTGACGCTGCCTGGGGCGGATGCTACCCTCGCCAGCGCTTTCCACACGCATGCGCGCCGTTGACCTGATCCGCAAGAAACGAGATTCCGGGGAGCTTTCCCGCGAAGAGATTGACTTTCTCGTGGCCGGCTATACGCGCGGTGAAATCCCCGATTACCAGATGGCGGCATGGCTGATGGCGGTCTGGATTCGCGGGATGAACCGCACGGAACTCGCTGCGCTCACGGAAGTGATGCTGCATTCCGGCCAAGTGCTCAATCACTCTGACATTCCTGGAAAGAAAGTAGACAAGCACTCAACGGGCGGGGTAGGCGACAAAACTTCGCTGATTCTCGCGCCCATTGTTGCCGCAGGCGGCCTGACGGTTCCCATGATCAGCGGCCGCGGGCTGGGACACACGGGCGGAACGCTCGATAAGCTGGAAGCGATTCCGGGATTCAACGTGAATCTGTCGCTTGCGGAATTTCGCCACGTTCTTCGCGAATGCGGGATGGGTTTGATTGGGCAAACCGCGGAAATTGCACCCGCAGACAAGAAAATCTACGCGTTGCGGGATGTCACGTCGACCGTCGAAAATGTCGGGCTTATTTGCGCGTCCATCATGAGCAAGAAACTGGCGGAGGGCATCGATGCGCTGGTGCTGGATGTGAAGACCGGCTCCGGGGCGTTTATGAAGAAGGAGGAAGACTCGGTCCGGCTGGCCGAGGTGATGGTGGAAACCGGGAAGCGCATGGGCAAGAAAGTGGTGGCGTTGATTACCGATATGGATCAGCCGCTGGGGCGCATGGCGGGACATGCGAACGAAGTGTGGGAATCGGTGGAAGTGCTTAAGGGCCGTGGACCAGCGGACCTGCGCGAACTGAGCCTAGAACTCTCCGCCTGGATGTTTTTTCTGGGCGAGAGGACGAAAAGCGTTGAGGAAGGGCGGCGTTTGGCGGAAACCGTGGTCGCCACGGGGAAGGGGCTGGAAAAATTGCGACACGGGATTCGCCTGCAAAGAGGCGACGAGCGCGTTGTGGACGAGCCGCAGCGCTTGCCGCAGGCGCGATTCCACACCGATGTGGTCAGTTCAACAGCAGGTTATGTGCGCATCGCCAATTGTGAGCAACTGGGAACTGCCCTGGCGATGCTCGGAGGTGGCCGGGAGAAGAAAGAAGACAAAATTGACCATGCGGTAGGACTGGAATTCCACAAGCGCATCGGCGACCGCGTGGAAAAGAACGAAAAACTGGTCACCATTCATTACCACAGCGACGCCAAACTCGCCGAAGCCAAAAGTCTGATTGTCGGCAGTTACGTGGTGAGCGAACGCGCACCATTGGAAAAGCAGCCATTGGTGCGCCGCATTATTGGCGCCTAGCGGGCTTTGGGGCCCTTGAAAAGTGGAGCGCAGACACAAGAAGGAGAACGAATGGAAAGATTCGTAGGATTACTCGGCTTAGGCACCATGCTTGGCTTGGCGTATTTGTTTTCCACGGAGCGCAAAGCCATCCGGCTGAAAACAGTGCTATGGGGACTCGGACTTCAGATTTCCTTTGCCTTTTTTGTCCTGCGATTTGACATTGGCCGGAGAATCTTTCAGGCCGCTGGCGATGCCGTGAACCGTCTGCTGAGCTTTTCTTATGTTGGCTCGGAATTCGTGTTCGGGGAAATCGGCAAGAAAGTCTCGTCGTTCGGGTTTTCCTTCGCCTTTCAAGTGCTGCCCACGATTATTTTCATTGCCGCGTTTTTTGCGGTGCTGTATCACATCGGCGTGATGCAACTCATTATTCGAGGCGCGGCGTGGGTGATGACGCGCGTGATGGGGGCGAGCGGGGCGGAATCGCTGAATGTCGCGGCGAGCATTTTCATGGGGCAAACGGAAGCTCCGCTCACCATCCGGCCCTTCCTCAATAAACTCACGCGATCCGAATTGATGTGCGTGATGACCAGCGGAATGGCTCACGTTTCCGGAGGCATTATGGCGGCGTACATCGCGTTCGGCATCGAGGCCAAACACCTTCTTGCGGCGGTGATCATGACCGCTCCGGGCACTCTACTGATGGCCAAGATGCTGGTGCCGGAGACGGAGCGGTCGCTCACGGCAGGACGCGTGGAAATGCCAGAAATGGAAAAGGAGCCAAACGTTCTTGGCGCTGTTTCGCGGGGAACGGTTGACGGTCTGCACTTGGCGCTGAACGTCTCGGCGATGCTGGTAACTTTCATCGCGCTGCTGGCATTGGTAAATGCCATGATGGGATGGGGCCACAATCACTTCGCATGGTTTCCCGACAGCCTGCAGCGCGTGTTTGGCTGGGTTCTCTCGCCGATTGCCTGGGTCATCGGGATTCCCTGGCACGATTGCAAAGTCATGGGAAACCTGCTCGGCACCCGCATGGTCATTAATGAACTCGTGGCCTTTCAGCAATTGGGAGCATTGAAAGCGACGCTCGATCCGCGCTCATTTACCATTGCGACCTTTGCGCTCTGCGGCTTCGCGAATTTCAGTTCCATTGGCATCCAGATCGGCGGGATCGGCGCCCTGGCGCCCGAACAGCGCAGCCAGCTTGCGAGATTTGGAATTCGCGCGATGCTTGCCGGGACGATGGCTAACCTGATGTCCGCCTCGATCGTTGGAATGTTTACATGAGTCCAGAGAAAACCCGGCAGAAAACAGGAAAGAAAAGAATCACGGCCAAGAAACCGAAAGCGGCCTCGGGAGAAACGCTCGTAGCTCCTGGGGAATTCGAACGGGCCGGGTTCGCTGCGGCTTTTGTTTTCTCTCGAACCAGGCTCCGACCGAAGATCGCTCTCGTTCTCGGTTCGGGATTGGGCGCATTCGCTGACGAATTTATCGGCGCAGCGAAAATCCCTTACGCGGAGATTCCCTATTTTCCGCAATCGACCGCTATCGGCCATGCCGGGCAATTGGTCATTGGGAAAGTAGGAGAGGTGTCCGTGGCCGGAATGCAAGGCCGCGTACACCTTTATGAGGGCTATACAGCCAAAGAAGTGGTGTTTCCGATTCGCGTTTTCGCGCGCATGGGCGTGAAAGCGGTCATCCTGACGAATGCGGCAGGCGGTATCAAACGCGAGTTTACGCAAGGAAAGCTTGTAGTGATCGGCGACCACGTCAATTTGCAAGGCGTCAATCCGCTGACAGGCCCCAACGACGAGCGGTTCGGGTTGCGTTTCCATGACATGACCAACGCGTACGACCGGACATTTCGCGAGATTGTCGCCAGTGGAGCAAACAACTTGGGCATTACCATGTATGAAGGCGTATATGCGGCGCTGGCCGGGCCGAGCTATGAAACGCCGGCGGAGATTCGCTATCTACGAACCATTGGTGCTGACCTTGTCGGTATGTCCACCGTGCCAGAGGTCATTGCGGCGAGGCACAGCGGCATGCGCGTGCTGGGCATCTCTTGTGTGACCAACGCAGCGGCGGGGATCCGGGATCAGCCTCTTAACCATGTTGAAGTGCTCGAAACGGCGGAGCGTGTGAAGGAACAATTCATTCGCTTGCTGAAGACGGTGATTCCGCGGATTGCGGAGGCGATTGCTTAGAAACTCCTTCGAAGAAAAAGAAAGGAAGCCGCGTGGGTGAATACGACAAGTTGATCTCGGCCGCGAAGCAAGCGCGGGAAAATGCCCACGCGCCGTACTCGAACTTTCGTGTGGGCGCCGCGCTGCACGCCACGTCAGGAAGAATCTTTGGCGGGTGCAACGTCGAGAATGCAACTTATGGCTTAACGGTGTGTGCGGAACGCGTAGCCATCTTCAAAGCCATCAGCGAAGGGGAACGAGGCTTTGACGCTATTTCCGTGGTGACGGATACAGAGACGCTGACGCCGCCCTGCGGGGCCTGCCGCCAGCTCATTTGGGAATTCTGCGGCGACGTGCCGGTGATCCTTGCAAATCTGAAAGGAAAGACGGAAGTGATTCGCATGCAGGACTTGTTTCCGAAACCGTTCGACTCCTCGAATCTCTGAGGGCTTGCAAACGCATCGAGATGCGGCGCCCGTCCCAGTTTACCGAGACTTCCCGCTCAAATAGGCAACGCCACAGCGGAACTTCTTTTCGTGCTTTAACTCCTGCACATGGACAATTTCTGCGGCGGTAAAAAAGTTCTGACCTCCCGGGGTGTACGGCGCGGCAACTTCAATTCTAAATTTCTCGACATAGGGCTTCCGGCTCTTGAAGCACAAGCCGCCACGCGAGACATCTTCGCAAGTCACAATATCGTCTCCGTTGGTGTAGCTCCGGATGCATGCTTTGAACTTCACTTTCGTTCGAACGTGCTTGCGCCGGTTCCTCTGGCGCTCCGCCGGCGCAGGCTCCGGCGGAGCTGCAACGGCAACCGGAGCAGGTGCTTCTTCCTCCTCATCAACCCAGCCCATCACGCGGCTTTGGACCATCTCCACCACCACAGGCGCCTCTTCGGCATCCTCCGACGCGCGTTTCCAAAACGTGGACGAACCACATTTTTTGCAGTAGCGGACGATGCCTTCATTGACCAGATAAACGTCCGATTCCAAGTCGCTTTGTTCCACCGTTTCGCGCGTTTGGCAACTACCACATTCCAGGGACGCGACGTGCATGTGCTTTTCGGCTTCTGTGGGCACAGGGAACTTTACGTCCCAGAAATTGTTTGTGAAATCCAGAAGAGCCACGCCGTAGGTATAGACGTCGCCCTCGGCGCCAATCGGCCCAACCAGACGCACTTCTGCCTCTTTGTTGGTATCCAAGCGGCGAAGAATCAATTCCTGCTCCGCGGAAAGTTTGTAGCGGGAAACGATGCCTGCTCCATGCCTGCTGAGCAGCACCGTCTTGGTCTTTTCCGAGAAGACCTTGCCTTCGGTATCGCTTCCAACCAGAAGGATATCGATCTCTTTGGGAATTCGGCTGCTGCGGCGCATACCGTCGGGGGACATTCGATCAGTCTCTCTGAGAGGGAACTTTAAAGCGATAGTACTTGGGGAAATTTGTTTCCGTCACAGATTTTGTGAGGGAATGATACGCAAGCGGCAAGGTCCAGGGAAAATCTTGCCCAGGAGATGCCGGGAACTCGCGTCCAGCCTCAAGATCGGTGAGGATTGGACCTGCCCTTTTGGCTCGGTACCGGGAGTTACTACTTTTCCGGATTGCGGGCAGCGGGCTTGCGCTTGCGATCTATCGCCACGGCGTCCCCGCTAGCGGGCTTCGTGACCTCGCGAGCCGCGGCCAACTGAAACGCGGAAGCTCGGACGGTCTTCTAGCTTTTGGCCTGCAGCGATGTCTCGGCAATCGCCTGACTTTGCATCGGCGTATGAACCATAAGCCGGCGTCAGGAGCAGTGCGGCTCCTATCCCGAAGACCAGAAAGGGCGACTTGAGCAGCATAAAATGTTTCACCTGGGCTAGGAACCTGGTCGCTAATTCAACCGGATAAGGGGTGAATTAGAATTCTCTGATGTGGGGACATTTTCCCGAAACGAAGTGAGGGAGTCGATAGACCCGCAGTACTACGCTGTAGCCGAATTATCAACAGCAATCGGGCGGCAAACCTCCACGCTGCAAGTACCACGATGGCCGCGGAAAACCCTTGGGATTTCCTGTAGCGATGAACCAAGAGGCTTATCCCAACCGGGTTCCAACAGACCGTGTTACTACGTGTTACTGAACAGGCCAGCCGATAGGCATAAAATGTGGACGTCTCGAGAGAAGGACCCCAGCCATGGAACAAGAACGACGCCGTTCGCCCCGATCTCCCTTTATCGCATCCGCAGAAGTTCATGAGGAAAATAATGGTTCCCCGGACTGTCTGCGCGCATCGAGCGACCCTAGTGCCCTGGGTTGCGACCTAGACACCATTAATCCACTGCCGGACGGGACGCCCGTCCGGGTGAAGATTTTCAACGAAACCCAGTCCTTCGAAGCCGTTTTGACGGTTGCCTACTCTCATATACATTTGCGAATGGGCCTCAAATTCAGCGAAATTCCGCCAAATTTACGGAGCGGCGTGCGAGAGTGGTTGCCCGCAACAGTCTAAGTAGGCCGAGCCTATCGACTTCCACACAGCCTTGTTGCTTACAATCCAGGCCCTGGCTTCGAAGCCCTTTGGAAAGTTAGCGCGAAAGAGCGAGCAGCGATTCGTTTAACTTGTTGAGGTCCGAATCCACGCGGTAATAGCCGGGCCGCCAAGTCGCAGTGGTTTCTTCGGGATGGAAGCGGAGTACCGCAAAATCTTTTGCCGCCTTCCCGTCATTGCCCAGGCGGGGAAAGTCTTCTCCAATGTAGATGGCCGGATATTGCCTGACAACTGCTTCACACTCGTTTATGGATAGTATGGCTCGAAGCATCCCCTGGTTTTGTGCGTGCGGCTGGCAAAAGTAGAGGTTTGGCATATTGTAAAATGATGGGAAATTCTGTGGAAAACGTGAATAGTACTTTTGGGCCACTGGACTTCAAAAATAGCGAATCTCGTAACCAGTCTGAGTACTGGAATAAAGCATTTCCGATCAAGAATTTAGCGGAGTCCCGTTCTGGAAGACCTGTCCATCGGTTCAAGGTATCTATTTCGAGAACAAGTCTGCGTTCGACTGCTGCTGGTTGGCATTGAAAACCTTCATGGCCGTGAGGGCATAGATGCCAGCGCATTCGATGACCCGCCGCAGATCGACGTATTCATTCGGGCCGTGCGCAACCGAGAGAAGTCCGGGGCCATAAGCGTAGCTCGGAATGCCCTGCGCCGCGTAGAAACGGGTTTCCAGTAAGCCCGGGCACAATTCAAATCGGGGCGGGGTCCCTGTTACTTCATGAATTGCTTTGGCCAATCCTTGGCCGCTGGCTTCCTCATCGCGGGAAAACGCCGTACTCCCTTCTTGCAGGACCTCCCAGTCTAGCGGTATTCCCCGGCGCTGGGATGCTTTCAGAACCTCGATGAGTCTGGCCTTTTCTTCTGCCAGGTTTTCTTCAGGATTGATGCGCCGGTCGATCGTGAACCAGCAGCTCTCCGGCACCACGTTGAAGTTCGTTCCGCCTCCGCTCTGTCCGCCCAGCATCAGGATAGAATTGCGCGTCTGCCCCACGCCTACGTTCAAACTAGTTGCGCGCCGCTCTACTTCGAGTTTGAGCTCTTGGAACCGCTCCACAACACTGTGCATGCGTTCGAATGCATTCTCACCCTGGTGTTGCAAACCAACATGCGCGGATTTGCCAAGAACTCTCACGCGAAGCGAGATCGCTCCCCGGTTGGCATTCCAGACAACTCCGCTGGTCGATTCGGCCAGAAGCATGCCGACTCCATTTTTCCCGAGTATTCCCTGCTGCTCCAGCCTTGCGGAACCGCGTGCGCCCCCCGTTTCTTCCTCCGGAACCAAAACTAAATTGATCTTTCCATCTAGCTCCATGCCGCATTCCTTCAAAGCCAGAATCGCGTACAGCATGGAGACGATTCCACCCTTCATGTCGCACGCGCCGCGTCCAAATAAGAAATGATCTTTGCGGTGAGGTTTGAATTGCTCTTCGGATTGCGCGGGAACTACGTCATAGTGTCCATGAAAATAGAATGTGCGCTCCCCGTGCCCGTAGCTAGCCGAAAGACAGGCCGGAGCGTCTTCCGTGCCGTGCTCTTGCGATGAAGTTGCGAGACGCTCAATTAGCAGATCCAACCTTGCGGCCCGGTTCTCGAAGAGTTCCACAAACTCACGATAATGCATTCCCGGCGGGTTCTCTGTTGGCACGGCAATGAGATCCGCTAGGAGCGCGGCCATCTCGTCTTCGCGCTGCTGCAGCCAACTCAGTAAACGCACCATCGATTTGCTTTGCTGGGCTTTGGCGCACATATCCGTCATGCTCAGTTTCTCGACAGGGGTATCCAAGCTCCATATTGGAGCCTGTGATACGCTTTGCGGGATTTGGCACCAATGAGGAGGCCATGCCACAGGAGACAAAATCCTTCGCCATCGCACGGCGGGCCGCACTGATTTGGGTGCTGACCTGGTTCCCTCTCTATACCTGGTCGTGGGGCTGGCAAAACATGTTGCATCTCTGCGACGTTAGCGTGGTGGTGGCCTGCCTGGGGTTGTGGTTCCGGCAGCCCTTGCTGGTTTCCAGCCAGGCGCTTCTTGCGCCGCTCGTCGGAGTGTTTTGGAGTCTGGACGTTGCCTGGCGAATCGTTGCCGGACATCATCTCGTAGGCGGCACAGAATACATGTGGGATGACCATTACGCCTTGTGGATTCGGCTGCTCTCTTGCTTCCACATTGTTTTACCCATTGTCCTGCTCTGGGCACTGCAAATCCTCGGGTACGATCGCCGAGCCCTGGCTTTCCAAACGGCACTTACGGGAGTACTGCTCATCTTTTCGCGATTTGTGTCACCCCAGCTCAACATGAATTACGCATTTCAGGATCCTTTGCTGCACCGCGCGTGGGGGCCTGCGCCCTTGCACTTGATTGTTATCCTCGCCGGATCCATAGCGATTTTCTTCTGGCCAACGCATGTCGTGCTCCTGCTCGCTTTCCCTTTGGCTCACCAGTCAAAATAAAGGAATGTTCGAATAAGAGGGAGCACCCAAGATGGTCTCGGACATAGTGAAGGAGCGAGAAAAGTACCAAGCGATGCTGCAAATTGCGCTCGCAGAGGCTCGCACCGGACTCGCCGAAGGCGGAATTCCTATCGGCGCCGCTCTTTTCACTCGCGAAGGACAGCTTTTGGGCAAGGGCCACAATCGCAGGGTGCAGGAAGGAGATCCTTCCGCCCACGGCGAAACCGACGCGTTTCGCCGGGCCGGCCGCCAGCGAACCTATCGCGACAAGATCATGGTCACGACCCTCGCTCCTTGCTGGTACTGCAGCGGATTAATTCGTCAATTCGGAATCGGGACGGTCATCGTCGGGGAGTCGCTGAATTTTCAAGGGGGGATCGATTGGCTCCATGAGAATGGCACCGAGGTAATCGACCTCCACTCCCGCGAATGCATTGAGCTGCTCGCGCAATATGTGAAAAAACATCCCGAAGTCTGGAAAGAAGATATCGGAGAAGAATAAGCCTATCTCCAGACAGGCGAAGTGGCACACCTCAAGGATGGACTTCCCCCTCCATCAGTGGTATGTCTAAGGCGGCTCTCGCCCCGGGGCGGGGGACGCTCTTCGGCGCGACCGCTACCTTTCACTTGCAGAACGGCTCCTGTTGTTTCCTGTCGCCTCGAATGAGTCCGGCTGCAAGGATTGGCGGGGCAGAGTGAGGGGGTCGTATGTTCGAAGATTCTCAAGAGACAAAGCCGTCTGCGGCATCAAAGGGCCTCTGGGTGGGTTTTGCTGCCATTGTGATAGCGATCGCTGTCGGAGGTTATTTCTTCATCTCCAAAGCAAAGGCCAGCAAGCCGACACCTGTCTCGGCCGCCGCGCCCGCGCAGCCGCCTTCAGGCCCCGCAGACCCGGTCCATGATCTGAAAGTCCAGCGCGCCACGATGAACAAGGATCGCACCGGCACCACTGCCGTCTGGTTCGTGAGCATTGAAAATAAATCCGCGTCTTACACCTACAGCAACATCCAATACGAGACGACTTACGTCGGCGCGAACAATACCGCCATCCTCATCAATAAGGGAACGATTCCCATGACCATCGAACCTGGCGGACAGAAAAGCTCGGAAATCAACGATGCCCTCTATCCTGCCGGCACCGCTTGGTACAAAATCCGGATTACCGGAGCAACGGCGTCAGCTCAATAAGACCGGCGCGGTAGCGAATCGATATGACGGCGACTTCCTCGGATCCCTATCTACGTGCGGATATTCCACAGCAGCTCAATATTGCTGAGTATTTCTTGGATGCGCCCGCCGCCCGGCATCCGAACAAGACAGCTATCGTCGGCGAGCCTCACCGCGTGACCTATGCCGATCTTTCGAAGCTTGCGAATCGTGTCGGAAATGCACTTTTAGATCTGGGCATCTCCCGCGGCGACCGCGTTCTTATCGTACTTCTGGATTCCGCGGAGTTCATCGCCTCCTTCTTTGGCGCTGCCAAAATCGGTGCTGTGGCCGTTCCGGTGAATCCTTTCGCGCGTTCCGCGGATTACATCCACTACATTGAGAACAGCGAGCCCCGGGCGGCGATTGTCCACTCCGAATCGCTCGAAGCCTTCCTGCCAGCCTCCGGCGAACGCCCGGAAATGCCCATTGTCGCCGTCACCGAAGGACAAGCAGAGACGCATGGAGTGTCCTGCGCAATCTGGAACCATTGGATTGCCTCAACCTCCGATAAGCTTGTGCCTGCAGAAACCTCCTCAGCCGATCCGGCTTTCATGCTTTACACTTCCGGCAGCGGCGGAACCCCGAAGGCGGCAGTGCATCGCCACGGCAACATGCTCGTCGCGACTCGCAATTACGCGCAGGGCGTTCTCGGACTGCGCGCCAATGATGTGACCTTCTCGACTTCGAAATTGTTTTTCGCTTACGGCCTGGGAAATGGCATGTATTTCCCGCTGGCATTCGGGGCGAGCACGGTCTTGAACCCGAAGCGCACCAGCGCCAAGCATGTCATGGAATTGGTCTCCGAATATCGGCCCTCGATTTTCTTCTCTGTACCGACTCTCTATGCCGCCATCCTAAGGGAAGCGGAAACTACCGGTCAGCCCCTTGATTTTTCCCCGGTCCGACAGTGCGTTTCCGCCGGGGAAACGCTGCCCGCCGAGATTTTTGAGCGCTGGAAGCGCACGACCGGCCTGGAGATTCTTGACGGCATCGGTTCGACGGAAATGCTTCATATCTTCGTCTCCAGCCGACCGGGCAAATGCCAACCAGGAAGTTGTGGCGTGCCCGTGCCCGGCTATGACGCCAAAATCGTGGATGACGCCAGCAGCGAAGTGCCTGCAGGAGAAGTTGGCAACTTCTGGGTGCGTGGCGCCAGCGCATTTGCGGAGTATTGGAAGATCCCCGAATTGACCGCGCGCACCAAGCGCGGCGACTGGGTCATCACCGGCGACAAGTTTCTGCGCGACACGGATGGCTATTATCACTACTGCGGTCGTGCGGACGACATGATGAAAGTCGCGGGCATGTGGGTCTCCCCTGTGGAAGTCGAGAATGCGCTTCTGGGTCACCCGCATGTGGCGGAAGCCGCGGTGGTAGGCGCTACGGATGCCCGCGGCCTGACCTACGCGATGGCCTACGTCACCTTGCGCGCGGATTGCGAAGGCTCCGAGAAACTTGCCGAAGAAATTCGTAGTCACGTCAAAGCGCGCCTGGTTTCCCACAAAGTCCCCCGCGAAGTGCGCTTCTGCAGCGAGCTCCCTAAGACCGTGACAGGCAAAATCCAGCGCTTTAAACTGCGCGCCAGTTCGACGCAAGGATAATCTTTCAGGCGGCTCGGTCCTCAAGACCTATGGTGCCCGATGCGCCGGCTTTTCCTTCCTTGAAAGGAGAGTAACCCGGCGACATTCCGCAGCACAAACGTGCCCGCCAAAGGTAGAATGACACCGCGGAAGATCAGGGAGGACAAAAATGGCGAAAAAGCCGGCGGTCGAAGAGGCTCGACTGATTCTGGAACTCTACAACCTCAGGCGCGAACCCGAAATGCGCAAGGCACGCCAGTGGTGGCTCACTACTTTCTGGCCCACATGCGCCGATGATTTCATGAAAGTGGCCATGGATTTCGGCTCGCAAGAGAACAACTGGCTGCGCCAGGTCGGGAGCTACTGGGGAATTGCCACAACTTTCGTATTGAATGGCTTGATCAGCGAAAAACTGTTTTTTGAGCCGGCCTTCTGCGGGGAGTTGTACTTCATGTTTGCCAAAGTCCGTCCCTTCCTGAAGGAAATCCGCGAAAAAGCCAAAAACCCCGATCTCTTTCTGCTTTCCGAAAAGGCCATTTATGGCTCAAAGCTGGGTCGCGCCCACTTCGAAAAAGTGGAGCCTCGCGTGGCCATGATGCGCCCGAAGCGGGGAGCCTAAAATTGGTATTCAGGCCCACCCTCAGAAATCTGCCCACAATCATCCTGCCCGCAGCACTGGGATTCTTGTTATTTCCTGTACTTGCCGGCGCGAAGATTCCGCAAACCTGTGGCCCAGGAGTCGCACTGAAACTGAGCGCACCATCGTCCAGTCAAGGCAGCCTGCTCCTCCTGGAGGTGCGTAGCCGAAAGCCGTTGACGGACGTAACCGCCGAATGGAACTCCAAGAATGTTCCCTTTTGGCAGGCATCTACCTCGCGTTCCGAATCCAAGGCTGCCGCAGTTGACTTGCACGAGGCGATTCTCGGAGTCGACTTAGAAAAGCCGCCAGGCACTTATCCCGTGCTCATCCACGTTCGAGCAGCCAACGGCAAGCCCGCAAACTGCACTCTCCAGATTCCCGTTCGCGCTGGGAAATTCGCCACGGAAAGGCTGCAGGTTGAGAAGGAATTCGTCGAGCCCAGCCCTGAGCAAATCCGGCGCGCCAACGAAGAGCGGGACAAATTGCGCGCCATCTTTGACCAGGTGACACCTGAAAAATTATGGGCCGGAAATTTTCGCGTCCCTCTGGATGGTGTAACTACCGGCGGCAACTTCGGTAAGCGACGTGTCCTGAACGGGCAGCCGGGTTCCCCACACAGTGGCGTGGACTTCCCCGCACTTAGAGGCACGCCCGTCTTTGCCGCGCAAAAGGGCCGCGTAGCCCTCGCCCAAGAGCTGTTTTTTTCAGGCAATACCGTCGTCGTGGACCACGGTTTGGGCATATACACCTTCTATGGACATCTTTCTGAGATCGATGTGAAGGTCGGCGATGAGCTGGAACCCGGTCAAGTACTCGGGAAGGTGGGCGCCACCGGCCGCGTCACTGGACCGCATCTCCATTGGGGACTGACCGTCGAGCGCGCGCGTGTGAATCCTCTTCATTTGGTTAAGCTGCTAGGGAGCACGAATGCGCCCGCAACGAAGCCCGAGGCAAAGCCAGAATAAAGTTCCGAAACGGGAACCCTGGCTGAAACGATTGCTCGAGATTAGGCGCAACCAATAACGGGGGGAAGTAGCCAGCACCCTTGGCACGGAATGGTTCGACTGGCTTCTATTCATCGCAGAAGCCCTTTTAGAATCTGAAAGTTACGGGCGGTATTTCCCTGTTCTTGGGAGATGAGAACCGATGTATTCGGTTAACTATTCGTTGTCGTGTGTAGCTGTAAATTAGGGCAGTACACTAGGACTAGGGCAGTACTGGGGCAGTACAGGGCAGTACGACAGTACTGTCATCTTTGGGCGTTTTGTGGTACTATTACACCATTGTCGCGTAACAAGTTCACATGGATTATGGGACTGTGTGGGCAAGATTCGTGCTAGTCACCTCGCTTCTGTTGTGCTTTCGCTTTAGCACGCTGCTGGCACGTCACTGCAGGCGAACTCCTTCGGAATAGACCGGCGCGATAGCCGCGGTGGAGTTTTACATCGGATTTGAGGTAGCGTAGAAATGTCCCTGCTTCATTTTCGCGTCAAAGAACGCCGCCGCAGTTTAAGGGTGGCTTTGACCGTCCCGCTCACCGTTCTTGGGAAGACCGACTGTGGAGAACGCTTCTCTGTACATACCGTCTCGCAATCCGTCAATCGCCACGGGGCCCTGTTTCAACTGGAAGAAATCATCCTTGTGGGACAACCCGTAATCCTTGTCAATGATCACACGAGCCAGTCCATGGAGTGCCGCGTGGTCTCCATTCATCGCGCGCGCGACGGCAAACAATATGTTGGCGTAGAATTCCTTTCTCCGGAAACCAACTTCTGGCACATGCAGTTCCCCATCCCTGGGGCCAAACCGCTGCGCCGCGTGGTCCCCAACAAAGCCTCGGCATAAACTACAATCTCCACCTGCCACCGTTGCTATTTTTCACCTGCTCCAACACTCTGAGCTTTAGAATTTCTCCGTGCACGCTTCTCCAACCCGTATTGGGCTGATCTCGGATACTCATGGCTTGCTGCGGCCACAGGCGCTGGAAGCCCTTCGGGGTTCCGAGTTGATTCTCCACGCCGGTGACGTGGGCAAGCCAGAAATTCTCCGGGACCTGCGGGAACTCGCACCCGTGATTGCCGTGCGTGGAAACGTGGACAATGCCGATTGGGCACGCGCCTTGCCCGAAACAGCAGTAGCGGAAGCTGGGGACTTTCTACTCTATGTACTACACGATGTGGAAACTCTCAACTTGAATCCACAAGCCGCCGGGTTCCATGTCGTCGTCAGCGGCCATTCTCATCAGCCGGGAAAGTTCGAGCGTGATAGCGTCCTGTACATCAATCCGGGGAGTGCGGGCCCGCGCCGATTCCACTTGCCGGTCTCGGTTGCCCGTCTGGATTTGACCCTCATACCGTTCGAAGTCGAGTTTGTCGAACTGGAAGTCTGAGTGCTTCGCGGAAACATTGCTTTGCTCTCCTTGACGCCCGCGAGGTAACCGGGCAGTACTGAAAGTGATAGACTCTGCGTAGGGGTGATCCAACAACGAAACGCCGGCCTAGGAAAACGACTCGCCCCCATGTGTTTTCCAAGAGGGCCGCGTCGAAAAAGAATGCCGCGTCCGGTAAGCCTTCCAGAAAGAAGAAAAACATGCGCGGCAGGACCGCTCTTGTGGAAGTGCTTCCGTTTGAGCTGCGGGGCTTGGGACCCCGCTCCGGCGGCCAGGCAGGGATCTCCAGGGACTCTCAGCGGCCGAAAGTGCTGCCTCCAAAAGTGTCGAAGAGTTGCTGGGACTCAGGCTAGTGACTTGCGGCGTGCTAGTCGGGGTCGCCGCGGCGCTCCTGCTAACCAGGTTGCTCGAAAGCATGATGTACGGTGTAAGCCCAAGGGACCCGATCGTCTTCGTGCTGGTCGGTCTCGTAATGATCGCTGTCTCGCTGATAGCGTGTTACGTTCCCGCGCGTCGCGCGATGAAGATCGATCCCATCGTAGCTCTGAGATACGAGTAACTCATGGTCGCTCGGCGAAAGGATGAAAGGAGCCGATTGAACGTTTTCGCAGTCATTTCAAGGAGATACGCGGCTTCTTTCATAGGAGTGAATGGTCCACGGCGATGAGACACACGGGTCGCCAGAAAGCAGGAGTAAAACATATGAGTTTCGTGAAATGGTTGCCGGCGGGATTCCAGCGCTTCGCCGGTTTTTTTCGCAAGCCGCAGCGCGATGCGGAATTTGCGGCGGAGTTGAAGAGCCACTTGCGTCAATCCCCTCACCGCCCTGCGCCAGGAGTGACCTCGCCCTCCACCGAAACGCGAACGAGCTAACTAATCGAACGCAGCCTCGTCTAATTCTCCTGTGGCATCCCCACATAACCTGTGTTACCTTGCTGTGGCCATAACACAGGAGGGTACATGCCCGCATCGAAACTCGATCTGCTGCAGGGCACTTTGGACTTGATGGTCCTGCAGACTCTTGCCGCCATGGGCCGGCTCCACGGCTACGGCATCGCGCGCCGCATCGAGCAGGTCAGTGGCGACGCCGTGCTGCTCAATCAGGGCACCATCTATGCTTCTCTGGTTCGGCTGCAGCAGCGCGGATGGATCTCCGCGGAGTGGGGTACCTCCACCAACAACCGCAAAGCCAAGTTCTATTCCATTACCAAACGAGGCCGCAAACAGCTTTCCGAAGACGCCGCCTACTGGCAGCGGCTCTCGGACGTGATGGGCCGTGTGCTCGCACTTTCTGAAGGGAGCGACACCAAATGACCGACCAGCTTCGTCGATTGTTTCACCGCGTTCGGTCTCTCTTCCGTCGCGCAGAGCAGGATCGCGATCTCGATGTGGAAATGTCGGCGCATCTCGAACTCGCTGTTGAAGAGAATCTCCGGCGCGGACTTTCCCGGGCCGAAGCGCGCCGCCAGGCCCTCCTCCGCTTCGGCGGTTGGCAACAAGCGAAAGAGAATCATCGCGAAGTTCGCGGCCTCCCTCTTCTCGAAACTCTGCTCCAGGATCTCCGCTTTGCCTTACGGATGCTTCGCCGTAGTCCCGCCTTTTCTCTCTTGGCAATTTTTTGCCTGACCTTGGGCATCGGCGCCAATGCCGCCGTTTTCAGTTGGATGGAGGGTCTCCTCTTTCGTCCTTACCCGCTCGTAGCGCATCAGGAAAGGTTAGTGGCCCTCACGGGAACTGCTCGCGGGGAATCCGGCCATACTGGTCTTTCCTGGCCGGATTTCCTCGAACTCCAGAGAAACTGCAAACTGTTTGACACGTTTTTCGTAAGCAAGATCACGGGAACTACGCTCAGCATTGGCGACCGCGCCCAAGTCGTCACTGGAAGCATTGTCTCGGCAAATTATTTTGAGGTGTTGGGCGTTCATCCGATTCTCGGGCGCGCCTTTGAGCCCAGCGAAGATGTTGGCCGTAGCGCGCATCCCGTAACCGTCATCAGTTACCAGCTATGGAAGGAACGTTTCCAAGGTGATCCTCAAATTATCGGGAAAACGCAGCGCATGGACGGCGTGATTCACACCATAATCGGCGTCGCCCCCGAGGGATTTTACGGAACATTTGTTGGGTGGGCCATGAAGTTCTGGGTTCCCGCCTCCATGGAAGATACGTTTGAAGCCGGCGGCTACAAACTCGAAGATCGCGGTGAGCGTTGGATTGAAGCCTACGGGCGGCTCAAGCCCGGGGTCACCATCGAGCAAGCGCAACAGGAAATCTCTGCGGTGGCGAAGCGTCTGGAAAACGACTATCCCGCAACCAACCGCGGCCGCAGCATCAAGCTGTGGCCCTTGTGGCAAACGCCTTTCAACAATGCGGGAACTCTGCTCCCCACCCTCGGAACCATGCTCGTGGTCGTGGTTTTTGTGCTTTTGATTGCCTGCGCTAATGTCGGCAATTTATTGCTCGTTCGGTCTTTCGCGCGAAGGCACGAAATCACCGTGCGCGTCGCGGTAGGCGCGGGACGACGCCGTCTCTTGCAGCAACTTTTCATGGAGGGCCTGGTCCTTTCCGCTCTCGCAGCAGCTGGCGGGCTGCTTATTGCGCGCTGGTGCAGTCACTTGCTCGTTTTGCTCTTGCCGGTGAGGAACGGAAATGCCATGCACTTGCCCGGAGAAATGGACTGGCGCGTCATGACGTTGAGCGCCGCCGTCTGCCTTGTCGCGACGCTGCTGTTCGCCCTGCTTCCGGCCATGCAGACCAGCAAAGTCGATCTGGCCGCTACCCTGCGGTCCGAAATGGCGGGTGTAGTCCATGGCCGCAGCAAATCTTGGGTTCGCTCCGGCCTGGTCGTAGTACAGGTGTCCCTGTGCTTCATTCTGCTCGTGGGGGCCGGCCTGCTCCTGCAGAGTCTGCAAAACATTCGATTGGACAGCCCAGGCTTTTCGACCAACGGCGTATTAGTCACCTCAGTGAATTTGGTCGCATCGGGATACGATGCGCAGCGCGCAAAGAACTTTCAAGACGAACTCATCGACCGCGTCCAGGCGCTCCCCGGCGTGGAGTCCGCTGCGCTGGCACGCGTTACGCCTCTGGGATATGGCACTTTTTCGTCAGCCCCCATTGTCGTGGACGGCTATCAACCCCCGCCGGAGGAGCGCCCCTCCGTTGAGTACAACCAAGTGGGCCCGGGCTATTTCGCCACCATGGGAATCCCACTCGTTTCGGGCCGGGAATTCACGCGCGCTGATAACGAAACGGCCGCACCCGTCGCCATCGTCAACGAAACCATGGCCGCGCATTACTGGCAGGCTAAGAATCCCATCGGCGAGCGCCTGCAGGTCAAAGACAAGTGGCTGCGAATCGTGGGTATCGCAAAAACCTCGAAATACGAAAGCATGCGCGAATTGCCTAGGCCATTCTTCTTCGTTCCTCGCAGACAGGATTTTTCTGTCGGGGCGGCGTTGAATATCCGCACGCAACTGCGCCCGGAAATCATGGCGGCCGCGCTTTCGCGTGAACTGAAGGCCATGGACGCGAACCTGGCCCTTTATGAAGTCATCTCCCTTCAGGAACAGTTGGATCGCTCTACATCCCCGCAGAAAGTTGCGGTCACTTTGACTGGCGTCTTGGCCGGATTGGCCTTGGTGCTTGCGGCCATCGGGCTTTACGGTGTCATGTCTTACACCGTGTCGCAGAGCACGCGGGAGCTGGGCTTGCGCATGGCCCTTGGCGCCCGCACCCCGGAGCTGTTCCGGCTGGTGATCTCGCGCGGCCTCGCCCTGACCATCGCTGGAATTTTTCTAGGCGCGGCCGCAGCCCTCGGGCTGACGCGCCTGCTCGGATACCTGCTTTACAAAGTCAGTCCGCGCGACCCGCTGGCCTTCGGCTCGGCAACCCTGGTCTTGACGATCGTCTCTCTGATTGCGTGTTTCTTGCCGGCCTGGCGCGCCACGCGAGTCGATCCAATTGTTGCACTTCGTTA
>Ga0209808_1000042_pt1 | contig 67604 bp, 68 predicted proteins | sample GraSoiAngelo_157_FD_186171 | JGI IMG/M metagenome (GOLD analysis project Ga0209808, IMG submission 186171) | Grasslands soil microbial communities from the Angelo Coastal Reserve, California, USA - 14_1009_16_20cm (SPAdes) (version 2) | ecosystem: Environmental > Terrestrial > Soil > Grasslands ... | reverse complement strand
CCGGTTCGATCACCCTGCTCGACCGCGACCGCCTTCGCCATCGCGCCTCCTCGAACGTATGATTCGCGATAGGCGAGACGGGCGGAAAGCGCTGGGGCAAGGTGTCGAACAACACACCGTCACTGTGCTGCACGGCACACCATTGGATCGTCCAGCTGCATAGGCTCGTTGCGAACCAGACGCACGGCTATGTCTGAAGGAGGAATCGCTGGAACACAATGGCAACCACACTTCTCCGACCCGATCAAACCTTTTATCCGTCGCCGCGTCTCGCGGCGGAAGCGCCAGTCGAGACGCTCGCCTACATGGTCACGTTCGACCCGACACGGAAGACGCCTGACGGGCTGGTAACGCTCGACGTCGATCCGAAATCCAAGAGCTTCGGCCGGCAGATCGGACGCGTCGACGCACCCAACGTCGGCGACGAGTTCCATCACTTCGGATGGAACGTGTGCAGCTCCGCGCTTTGCCCCTACGCGTCTCATCCGCACATGGAGCGGCGCTACCTGCTCGTTCCCGGGCTGCGTTCGTCGCGCATCTACATCTTCGACGTCAAGCCCAATCCCAAGCAGCCCAAGCTCGTCCATACGATCGAAGCGAAAGAGATCGCCGACCGTGCCGGCTACAGCCGACCCCACACCATCCACTGCGGTCCGGATGGGATCTACGTGAGCGCGCTCGGCAACCCCGACGGCGACACTCCGGGCGGCGTCTTCGTGATCGACCACGACACGTTCGCGGTCAAGGGCCGCTGGGAGATCGACCGCGGCCCCCAGAAGCTTGCGTACGACTTCTGGTGGCACCTCGGCTACGACACGGCGATCACGAGCGAGTGGGGCACGCCCAACATGGTCGAGGGCGGCGTCAATCCCGAGATCCTGCTGGCCGGCGAGTACGGCCACAAGATCCACATCTGGGACCTGCCGAAGCGCCGCCACCGCCAGGAGATCGACCTCGGCAAGGAATACCAGATGGTCCTCGAGCTTCGGCCCGCGCACGACCCGGCCAAGGCCTACGGTTTCGTTGGCGTCGTGACCTGCCTGAAAGACCTCAGCGCATCGATCTGGACCTGGTACCTGGATGGCTCGACCTACAAGATCGAGAAGGTGATCGACATCCCGGCGGAGCCGGCCGACCCTGACGATCTGCCGCCGCTGCTAAAGGGGTTCAAGGCGGTGCCGCCGCTGGTCAGCGACATCAATCTCACGCTCGACGACCACTGGCTGTATGTCTCTGCGTGGGGTACGGGCGAGTTCCTTCAGTTCGACGTCAGCGACCCCTTCAAGCCGAAGAAAACCGGAAGCGTCCATCTAGGAGGAATCGTGCGCAAGGCGGCGCATCCGACGAGCGGTCCGCTCAATGGCGGCCCCCAGATGGTGGAGGTCAGCCGGGACGGCAAGCGAGCCTACCTGACCAACTCTCTGTACGCGAGCTGGGACGAGCAGTTCTACCCGGACGGGATCAACAGCTGGGCCACGCTGATCGACGCCAAGCCTGACGGCGGACTCAGTCTCGACGGCGGGTTCTTCACCACGTTCGAGCAGCGCACGCACCAGGTCCACCTCGAAGGCGGCGACGCCTCGTCCGACTCGTACTGCTACTCGTGAGCAGCGCCTTGTGGCCCTGGGCAGCGCTCGTGCTGCTCGGGGCCTACCACGGCGTCAATCCCGGAATGGGCTGGCTCTTCGCGGTCGCGCGCGGCCTGCAGGAGAAGAGCCGCCGCGCGGTGCTGGAGTCACTGCTTCCCATCGCGATCGGGCATGAGGCATCGATCGTCATGGTGGTGATCGCGGTCTCCCTGACCGCGCAGGTCGTGCCGCCTTTTTTCGTGCGGTTGCTGGCGGCGCTGGTGCTCGTGACCTTCGGCCTCTACAAGCTTGTGCGACCGCGCTCGCACCCCGGCGGCTTCGGGATCCGAGTCGGCCCCGCCGGGCTCACGATGTGGTCGTTCCTGATGTCTTCCGCGCATGGCGCCGGCCTGATGCTGGCCCCTGTGCTGCTCGGGCTCCAGGTCTACGCGACCTATCACAGCCTCAGCGAGATCTCTCTGCAGGCGGTGGCGGCGGCATCGCTCCACGTCGCAGCGATGCTCCTCGTGATGGGTGTGGTCTCGGTAGTCATATACGACAAGGTCGGGCTCGGCATTCTGCGCCGGGGCTGGTTCAATCTCGACCTGGGCTGGAGCTTCGTCCTGATCGCGAGCGGCGCGGTGACGCTCTTCACCGCTGCGTAGAGCGCGCTTACTGGCGAGCCTTGGTCAGGCCCCCAAGAATGCTTTGGATTGGCTCGGCACTCAGGAAGCGAGCGGAGCGCTCGGCCGATAGACCCGCGGCCACGTTTTGGATTACCGTCGAGGCGGCGGCGAAGGCTCGCTCCGCCCCGTTGTCGTCGCCGGTTGCGTACAAGGCGCGGGCCAGTGACGCCTGCGCCTGCCAGCGCTGAGGCGGACTGCCCAGGCGATCGGCCTGCTCGACCGCAAGACGCAGCTCGGGAAGTGCTTCGCCACTTTTTCCAAGGGCGACGAGGGCCTCACCCAGCAGCGTGCGGCCGACGATCTCGTATTTCACTCGGCGGACGGGTATGGACAGCTCGATGGTCTTTCGCGCCCACTCGACCGCATCCTCGGTCCGTCCGGTCAGAAGGCCGAGCTCTGCTTTAGCGGCGGCCAGGCGAATGCCGACCAGCCAGCGGGCCCAGCCCCTCGTGTTGATCGAACCCTCCCACTGGATACGCCATGTGTTCTCTGCGGTCGTGATGTCACCCTGCAAAAGGGCGGTCTGCACGAGGTCGGCCATTGCCATCGCCCTCGGCATCGTGAATCCGGTCAGCAACTCGGACCCGACCAACGCGTCCTCGGTCCGGCGCCTTGCCTCCTCCAGGAGAAACAGGTCGCGCAGCGGGAGCGTCGAGTAGTTCTGGACGATCCGGGTCGACCGGCCGAGCTTTTGTGCAAGCTCCAGTGTCTGATCGAACAATGCAAGGCCTTCTTCATAACGCCCTGTCGAGGTGAGAACCATGGCCCTCAGGGATGCGCTCCTCAGGCGGGCCTGGAGACTCAGCGGATCAGATTCCGACTCCGTCACCTTGGCCATCAGATCGCCGGCCTCGGTCAGGCGCCCCATCCAGTAGAGCTGTTCGCCAAACATGTGTTGATGGTTGATGAGATCCCAGGGCCGGCTGCCCGGAACCCAGGTGTCCAGTGCCTTCTGGCCCAGTTCCGCTGCGCGATCGAGGTCGCCCGGCTCACCTCTCATCGCGAGACCCTGGCTCAGGCGCGCACTCGATACGGTCACGAGCTCCTGGTCGCCTAGCGACTGGGCGAGCCCGAGTGCCTCCTCGGCTCCAGTGATGGTCTCCTCGCTGCGCTCTGTCCACTCGGTTCCCCAGATCCATCCCAGGAGTCCTTCGACGCGCTCCCGACCGCTCAGCTCCGGCAGCAGCTCCCCCAGATCGTCGACCGCCGCCTGATACTCGTCGAGCCTTGATCGGGCGAGCCCGCGCGCCAGTCGAATCCGGCGGCGCGAGGCGTCGTCAGGCGCGAGCTCGAGCGCGGCATTGTAGTGAGCGACCGCCTCCTCGAGCGCCCAGCCGTCGAGCGCCTGCTCGGCGGCAAGCATCAAGTAATCGATGGCCTTGTTCGGCTCCCCCGCCTCTCGCCAGTGATGTGCCAGGAATGCGGCCAGATCCTTCGCCTGACCAGCTGCCGACTCGATGTATTTCGCGACCGCCGCGTGGCGCTCGCGGCGGAGGGAGCGGGGAAGCGTCGAGTACGCAACGTCTCGAATGAGCATGTGCTTGAACAGGTACTCGATGTCGCCGCGGACCCTGCTCGATGGCACCCGACGGATGAAGTTCCGCATCTCCAGCGCAGCCAGAGCCTCGTCCAGCTCTCGCTGGCCGCGAAGCGCGGAAAGTACGCCGCGCCAAAAGGTCGGGCCGACGACGGATGCGTCCAGGAGTACCGCGCGGGCGGTGGTTGGCAGAGCATCAAGGCGAGCCGCGATCGCTGCTCTGACTGTGGTCGGAAGGTCGGAACCGAGCTCGTGCCCCTCGGTGAGCGCCGAAGACAGCTCCTCGACGAAAAGAGGATTTCCTTCGGAGGCCTCGGCCAATCGCTCGATCGCCCCTTTGAGGCCGGCCGATTTCAGAACGAGTCGCTCCGCGAGGGTGAACGACTCGGCGCTGGACAACGGCTCGAGTCCAATCGTGGTGTGAGCGAACAGGCCACTGCCCCAGGCTGGTCTGCGGTCGACGAACTCCGGCCTGGTCAGCCCGACGATCACCAGCGGCACATCCTTTATATGCGTTGCGAGGTACTCGATGAGATCCAGAAGGGCGGCGTCGGCCCAGTGCAGGTCCTCGAAGATGACAAGCAGCGGTTGGATCGAAGCAAGACCCTCGAGCAACCGCCGGGCTGCAAAGAACAGGTAATCCCGATCACGGGCCGGTTCGTCGACACCGATGCCGGTGAGCAGCGAGATGTAGCGGGTCGTCTCTTCGACCTCCGTCGCCGGCAGCAACCTCTCGACGGCCGCGTAGAGCTTCGCCCTGACCGTGGCCGGCGGATCGTTCTCGTAGATTTCCGCGATGCCTCGCACCAGCTGCGCGAACGCGCCGTATGCCGCACGCTCGCCATACGGCAGGCACCGCCCGCGCGCTACCGCGGCCCCGTTTTCCTGGACGCGGCGAGAGAACTCGCGCTGGAGCCTTGACTTGCCGATGCCGGGATGGCCGACCACCGTCACAAGATGGGGATGGCGGTCGGCGACCGCGCCATCCCAGATCGAGGCCATGAGCGTGAGCTCGCGCTCGCGTCCCACAATCGGGAGGTCGGGTCGGGCCCTACCCGCATCGACGATTCCGACTGCAAGCCACGCGTGGACCGGATCCTCCTTTCCCTTGGCCACGACCGACGGCAGAGCCTCGTATGTGATCGCGTTTCGAGTTAGCCGGTAGGTTTCCTCCCCCACCACGAGGCTGCCGGAGGGCGCTGAGTTCTGCAGCCTCGAGGCGGTGTTCACGACGTCGCCCATGGCGAGCGCCTCTCCGGTGGCGCGACCCGCTTGGACGTTTACGACAGCTTCGCCGGTGTTGACTGCGCCGCGGGCCTCGAGTTTCAGCTGCGAGACCGCCTCGAGCACCGCAAGGCCGGCTCTGACGGCACGCTCTGCGTCATCACCGTGGGATATGAGCGCTCCGAAAACAGCCATCACGGCGTCGCCGATGAACTTCTCCATGGTCCCGCCGAAGTCCTGGATCTTTTCTTGGGCGGCCGCATGGTACGCATGCAGGGTGTCTCTGACGTCTTCGGGATCCGCTCGGTCGGACCGGCCCGTGAAGCCGACGAGGTCCACGAAAAGCACCGAAACCAACTTGCGTTCTTGCTTCGCCGCCTCTTCTTTCAGCGCTGCGCCGCACGCGAGGCAGAACCGAGCTCCAGCCGGGTTGTCCTGACCGCACCGCGGACACGGCACGGCCGCAGTTTAACTCTGCGCAGTCATCCGTCTATTCGCAAAGACCTTGGAAACGCCGTACGGACTGCGCGGATGAGGATCCTCGTAGATGTGATCGATCCGATGGATGTTGAATGCGTTCCGTTAGCGAACGACGATCCTGCTTGCCGCGTGGCGGCCTTACTGCGGCAGCTTCCTGATCTCGTCGCCCGCGCGCACGGTTCCTGAAACGACGACGCGGCAGTTCGCTCCGCGCAAGCGAAGGTCACGACCGATCGGAGAGTTGACGAACTTCAGCGCGTTCACGCCGAATCGCGCCGAGAACTTGGCGCAGCCGGTGTGCGGTGGCTCGCTGAACTCGATCACGGCCGAGCCGATCTGAACCCGGCTGCCCGGAGGCAGGTTGGCGCGGCTGATGTCGAGATCGACATAGAGCTGGTCGCCTGCATCCGCCCAACGGTCTCGATTCCCCGCCATCGCCGCCGCTGCCCGCGAGTTCATGAGCGTCAGCTGGGCATCTGGATTCGGACCACCATCCGGGGTGTGGGTGCTTCCTCGAACCCGCCAGGTGTCGCCCTCCAGACCATCGTGGATATCAAGCCGGGCCTCGGTCAGGACTTCTCGTTCGTCAACGCCGGGCCGCCGAACGATCAGCTCAACAGTCCCCCCGTCCGCGGGCGCTGCTCGGATGTGATCGAGGCTCTCCTCGAGCAGGCTCAGCTCGGCGTGTTGCAGCACACCGGTATTTTGCACGGGCCGACTCGTGCACGGCCGGTGATCGGCCCCTCTCTTATCTGGTCCCGGCGCCGACGACGAGCTCAGCGGGTGCTTCGAATCCGGTGGCGCCTTGAAAGGTCTGGAGCTCCCGCTCGATCTCTCGGACTCATGCCGGCCAATGTGGCCGGCTGATCAGACGGCAGGGACCGCAGGTACCGTGGAGAAGACCGGTTTTGTACGCCGCAGCAGTAGCCAGCGAACCCAGACCAGCAAGAGAACGTACTGAGCGAACTGGCCAATCGTGTAGGACACGACCACGATCGGAACCGGTGTTCTCGCCAAGCTTTCCAACGGATCCCAAACCAGCTCCATCAGCGCGTAAGCGACTGCTAGCCCGATCCAGAGCCGGGCCGGGGCATGTCGACTCCAGAACTCATAGACGAGGAGCAGCAGCAAGGGCGCTGAGAGCACCCAGTAGCTCAGCCACTCGATCGGGCCCAGCATCGGGGACAGGAGACAGGCGGCCGCAAATACTTGCCAGTTCGGCTCGTTCGTCTCCGGCACGCCTCGGGCGAGCAGCCAGGCGATGACCAACACGCACGCGGCGAGCGAGAAGTCGATCGCTGCCGATGTGGGCAGGCCGAGGCGGCAGAGCAGGGCAGCCGGCGAATAGTTCTCGGGGACGCAGCCGAACATCGCGCCACCGCCCTTGTTGAGAAACTCGGCGAAATAGAGCATCGGGTTGATCAGCGAAATGTCATTCGCCCGCCAGGCGAGAAAGACGAGGCCCGCGATGCTCAGCCCACCCGCGACCGCGATCGACCAGACGCCGACCCAGCGCGATCGAGCGCGAATCAACAGCACCAGAGGTAGAAGAACCAGGATCGGCTTCAGCGCGATCGAGAGGCCGATCAGCAGGGCGGCCCACCCACCGTGGCGGCCGATCAGCACGAATCCGCCCAATGCCAGGACAAAGACGATGAGGTTGAACTGCAGCCAGAAGATGGTCGCGATCGCGGGCGCGAACACGGCCGCCGCGACCAAACTCCCCCACCACCAGCGCGATGGGAGGCGGCCGTCGAGCCGGCCCCAAACCACCATGAGCAGAGCGGCCCAGAGCATGACGTTGGCGGCCATGAAAAACCGCGCCGCGGTCTCTTCGGATGCGAGGCGCGTGATGGTCGCCATGGGGACGGCAAGAAAGGGCATCGCCGTCCAGCTGGCAAGCCGCTGCGGGTGGCCGGTCGCCCAGGCCTCGAGCCCGCCTCGATACGCGAGTCCGAAGTCGGCGGTGTATCGGACTGAGAGAGCGAGCGGGGTGATCAGCAACGCCGGGAGCAGCGGAGCAAAGCGACGTAGTGGAACGCGATGCTGCGGCGATGTGGCCAAAGTCGCGCACATGGTAGCCGCAGTGTTTGAGGAAACGGCGATTTTCTAACCGCGCTGGAGCTTCTGATCGCCGAGGGTGACAAGGTCGCCATCCTGTGGACCACACGAGGCACACACGTAGGCGACTTCCTTGGTCTTCCACCAACTGGCAAGAGCTACACCATCCAGGGCATCGACATTCACCAGTTGCGCGACGGCCCGTATGGCCGAGCACTGAGATGTGGTGGATGTCTACTCGATGCTCATCCAGCTAGGGGCGCTGCCGGCACCCAGCGGGGCCTCTGTATAGAGCGGCGCTGGCGGGGCGGCGCGGAAATGGCGTCGCCCCGCACCACTAATTTTTTTCCCATTGTGGAGAAAGACGCGGAGCGCTAGGCAGCTCGAGTAATCCGGGCAGGACGTATCAGCAGGTAGATCCCGACTACGACGGTCCAGAGGCTGAATACCATGTAGCCGATTTGGCTGCTCGAGCTCTGAATTGATGCGGTACTTATGAGCCCGGTGACAAAAAGCACCAAGCCGACGAGCATGCCGGAGGCCCCGATCAGCCGCAGGGCGATAGGCCTGGTCCACAAGAGGATGCCAACCGCCAGCAAGAAGAGGGCCGCGATTTCGAAGCTCAGCGTGAAAGCTGCGCTGTCCAGCATGTACGCACCGAGCACCGTCTTCGGGTCGGCGCCTGCCTTGGCCCAGTTGACCATGACCACCTGTCCGGCTATCGCGAACGCGCTGACCGCGATGTAGGTTATTGCGGCGGCCAAGCCAAGGACGTTCAGCCAATGCAACGAATTCGTGGCGCCGGCTCGACCGACGGCGTAGAGATATGCCGCAAAGGCAAGAAAGAGCAGGTAGCCCAGGAGCTCGAGGTAATTGCCGATTCCCGCCTGGCTTGCGCTCACGCCCTTGACGTAGATTTCGACGGCCTCGGCCGTGGTATCCGTTGGAAGAGCGCCATGCACGCCAAAGCCGACGAACGTCACGACCACCGACACGACTCCGGTGGCGGCACCGACGCGACTGATGCCAGATTCAGTCATCAGCGAGAGCTTATCGTCGATCGTGCTGGCTTCGGGAAACGCAGGCATGAACGGCTACACCACCAACAGCTTCGGCGGGAATCCTGCAGAGTACGGGTCGCTCTACCTGTCGACCTATCTGGCCTTCCCGTCCGGTACCGGGTTCAACACTTCGTCGCGCTTCAACAACTTCATGGAGCCAGAGTAGTTTTTCCGAGCCCGGCAAATTCCGCATGTGTGGCGTCAGCGGTGCGCATCCGCGGGCATGATTCCGCCCGGGCGGCGTCAGGCGTGCGGAAATTCGACCGGCCCGAATTGGTAGCCCAAACGGGACGCTACTCGAACCACTGGACCAACTCAGCCGGCACTTGCAACCGGAATCGACGTAACCGCGAACAGAACGAACTCTGGCGCCGATGTGCAGCGATTCCCGCCGCATCAGTTTGGGGAATTAGCCGGGAGGACCAGCGGGATCAATACCGGTTCCGCTCAGCGGCACGACACCGCGGATCCGTGTTCCGCCGCCGTCAGACTCCACCCGCAGCGTTCCGCCGACCGCTCCAATGCGGTCGCGCATGTTGGTGAGTCCGGCGCCTTCAGCATTCCGATCGGGTTCAAAGCCGGCGCCGTCATCACAGATCTCAAACAGCAAGCCGCCCGCGTCCTCCCAAATCCGTACGCGCGCTGACGCCGCGGCCCCGGCGTACTTGGCGACGTTCTGCAGAGCCTCCAGGCAGCAGAAATACACGGCCGCCTCGATCTCGGGGGCATACCTACCGACGCCATCCGCCTCTAGGCTCGCCGGAATCGGTGCTCGCCGGCACGCGGCACTCATCGCCACGCCGAGCCCGGCGCTCGAGAGCAGCGGCGGGTAGATGCCGTGGGCCAACGACCGCAGCTCTTCGATCGCCGACCTGACGTCATCCTGGAGCTGGGTCATGAGCGACCGCGCCCGTTCGGGGTCGCGCTCGGCAAGCTGCTCGAGCAGCCGCACCTTGACGGCGAGCGCAACCAGGTGCTGCTGCGCCCCGTCGTGCAGGTTGCGTTCGATCCGTCTCCGCTCGGCGTCGGCGGCCGCCACCAAACGCCCGCGCGATGCCTGCAGCTCGACGGCCTGGCGGCGCAGTCGCTCGAGCGAATCTTGCAGCGACGAGTCCAAACGGGCCTTGTTCAACGCCACGCCTAACTCTCGAGCTACTTCTTGCAGGGTCTCGTCGACCTCGGCCGCAAGGCTGTCGCCCTTGCGCGCGCGCTCAGCGACTACCAGCCCGAAGAGCTGGCCGCTGTGGCTGACCGGGCCAACCCGCAAGGTCGTTCCGTTCCTTCTGTCGAGCAAGGCTGGCAGCCAGACCTTTGCCCACGCGGCGCTGGAGACCCGAGCGTTGGTTGCAATGGTCTCTTCGGCAGGAGTGATCGGGATGGGACTTCGCGCTGTGGTCGGCTCTGCCGCCGCGAGTCGCAAGGCGCCGGCCTCGCAGAGCCAGACTTCGGCCGCGTCCAGTTTGAACCCGTCCCTCAACGCCTCCACCATCTGGAGCAGCAGCTCGTCCATCGGAACTCCTCGATTCAGCTGGCTGGCGAACGAGCTGCGCACGAAGTCGATCGCTGAGAGGCTGGCAGTCTCTTTGCGCCGTCGCGCCAGGGCTGAGGCCGCGGACGTGGCCACAGCGATCACCAGGATCGCCGCCACCAGCGCGCCCAGGAGAATGTTCGGGCGATCGAGCGGGCTCAGGTCTGGCACGTCTGGCTTAGCTCTTCAGTCCTCCACGCGCAAGGCTTCAACGACGGGTAGGCGGGCCGCGCGCAGGGCAGGCGGGATGGTCACCACCAGCACGGCCAGAAAGACGAGCCCGACGGTGAGCGCCAGCGATGAGCTATCGATCACCACGGCGGCACTGGGAAGCAAGACTTTGTAGAAGGTCACGCCAATCAGCGCCCCGACCCCAATTCCGACCAGCGCGCCGCACGTCGCTGTGATCAGGGCCTCCGAGACGATCCCTACCAGCACCTGCGCCGGCCTGTAGCCCAGGGCCCTCAGCACGCCGATTGTGCGGCGGCGCTCGACCACCGCCCTGAGCGCGAGAATGCCCAGGCTCAGGACTCCAACCAGGAGTCCGATCCCCATCAGCACTCGCATTGTCCACACGATCGCCACCGTTCCGGCGGAGGCCGAGTCAAAAATCTCCTGGATGGTCGTTGCCTCTGCTCCCTGGCTGAAGACTTCCCGCTGGATTTGCCTGGCCACCACACTCGCGTCGGTGCCACGCACCGTCCTGGCCATGATGGTCGTGCCGACCGGGAGCGTGGTGAAGACCGCCATCGCCGCTTCGGACCCGGCGATGCCCCAGAGCCCGACGTTTTTCACCACCGCCGCCACCCGAAGCGGCACGGGTCCGTCTGGTCCCGTAAGCGTGACGGTCAAGCCGGGGGTGCCGTAAATGGGCGATACGACCAGGTGCGGGTCGGATGCCAGGGCCTGCCAGACCTCTGCATCGCTCTTGTACCGACTCTCCCGGCCGCCGAGCTCGAAGGGTTGTGCCGCCAACTCTGTGCTGCTGAGCGAGTAGAGGGGCACGTACTGGTCCTTCCTGGTGTCTCCGTTGCTGTCCCTCGTCTCCCCTCGGTACGGCCGGGTCGGCATCACGACCTGGCGCGAGATCTGAGGCCGAACTGAATCCGGAATCGACAGCCCGGGTGTGGTCGGCGCGTCGACCCGGATGTTGTATTCACCGACGCTTTCGCGTTGCTGCGCCGAGGAGCTCGGAATCACCAGCGCGAAGATTGTCAGCATGGCCAACACGAGTGCGAATGCTCCTGTGCCCAGGCCGGCCCTGAGGGGCCGCCGAGTCAGGTACGCCAGAGACGGCCTCATCGTCACGCGGGTCCCGCCCTTAAGCCAGCCGGCTGGGATCTCGAGGAGGCGCAGGTTCGAGGCCACGACCAGGCTCAGCCCAAAGACCGAGACGACGGCGCAGACGACGATGACCAGGATGTCCCACTTTCCGAGGGCGATGGCGCTCACTCCGGCCGCCGCCCACACCGTAAGTGCAACCCCGGCCAGCGTCGACCGCAATCGCTCGGAGATGCGGCGGCCGATCAGCGCGGACGCCAGGATCACCAGGCCCACCCCGCCCACAATCCGAATCGAAAGGTTCCCGGTCACCAGGGCGGCGATCGATCCCAGGCCCAGGGTTCCAAGGAGCGCGGTGCCCCATATCGATCGCTTCCGGCGTCGGGCCGGCTCGGGCAGGTTCTTGATCGCCGACGATATCTGCATCCGTGAGCTCCGGATGGAGGTCCCGAAGAGGGTGACGAGCACGATCAGGGTGCCGATTGCAATGGAAAAGGCCATCGAACCGAAAGTGATCGGGTACAGGGTCGGCCCAGGGGGGGCGGCCAGCGGGCCGGCGTACAGCAGACTTCCGCCCTGAAGTAACCGCGCAAGTCCGAGGCCGACGATCGATCCCGGCGCAAGCGCAACCGCCGCCGCAACCAGGCCGTACAGCGCACCTTCAAGGACTGACAGCGTGACCATGCCCGTCCGGCTGAGCCCCAGGGCGCGCAGCACGGCATGTCGCGGGCGCCTCTCCTCAGCCAGAGCGAGCCCGAGGTTCACCACCAGGGCCGATCCGGTCAGGGCGACGAACAGGCTGAGGCCGGTGAAGATGCTTCGATCACTCTCGGCCCTCTTGATCAGCAGGTCGACGTCCTCGCGCTTGGCTTCCAGCACCTTCAAGCTCGGTCCGCCGGCCAGGCCTTGCAGGGCCTTCCTCACCTGTGGGGCCAGCTCATGGGCCCGGTCCAGCTCAGCCGGGCCTTGGCCGGGAACCGCCAGCCGGATGACGTTGACGCCCTGGCCTCCAATCAGTGGTCTCAAGTTGGCGAGTGGAGAGAAGAGTGCCGGCCGGAGAGTGTATGCGCCTGGCCCTTCGGCCTCGGCGATGCCGGCCACGCGGAATTCCGCCGTTGGCTTGGAACCCACGGTGACTCGAAGCCGGTCCCCTTCGCTTGCGTGAAGCGCTGTCGCAAGCGACAACGAGACCAAGACCTGGCCTGGACCTAGATCCTGTCCCGACGTGCTTTTTCCATTTGTAAGTAGGTAGCCGCCGAAAGGAGCCTGAGTGGCCGGGTCGAACCCGACGAGCATGACGAGGCCCTTGGCATTGCCGCGATCGAGGTCGACCACCGAGCTGGGCAGCTCGACACCTGCCTGGATTCCCTTCAATGAAGACCGCATAACCGGATCGGCAGCGAGCCCAGCCGCCAGCGCGGGATCGAAGAAACGGCCGCCATCGGCGGCGAGCAGGTCGACGTTGCCCCAGGCCAGGTATGCGCTCCGCGTCGACGATTCCAGGAATGAGTCGCTCAGGACTTGCGTCGCGAAGATGGCGATGGTTCCGATCATCAAGCCAAACACCACCACGGCGGACTGGCCCGGCCGCCGCACCGCCTCGCGCAGTGCCAGCCGGCCCAAAAGCGGCCGGCGTATTGCGAGCACGAGAAGCGCGGCGTACACGAGAACGAAAATCGCGATCACAACTGAGGCACGGTTCATTTCGTGACGGCGCCACGCACGGCTTCAGTCCTCCAGCCGCAGGGCTTCAACGGCGGGCAGGCGGGCGGCGCGCAGGGCCGGCGGGATCGTGACGGCCAGCACCGAAAGGTAGATGAGGCCGACGATCAGGGCCAGCGTCGAGGCGTCGACCTCGATGCGGCTAAGTGGCAGGTAAACGCCCATGAAAATCGCGCCCATCAGCACCCCGACCCCAATCCCGACCAGCGCGCCGCAGGTGGCTGTTATCAGCCCCTCAGAAACGATTCCGGCCAGCACCTGGCCTGGCCGGTAACCGAGGGCACGGAGCATCCCAATCGCGCGGCGGCGCTCGATGATCGCCCTGAGGGCAAGGATGCCCAGGCTCAGGATTCCGACCAGGAGTCCGACTCCCATGATCAGCCGTATCGCATCGACGCCTGACTGCGGACCGCGAGACGTGGCGTCGATCATCTCCTTGACGGTCGTTACCTCCGCCCCCTGGCTGAAGACTCCACGTTGGATGTCGCGGGCAACGGCCTTGACGTCGGCGCCCGGCGCTGACTTGGCCAGGATGGTTGTGCCGACCGGCAAGGTGGCAAACTGGGCCATCGCCGCTTCGGAGCCGGCAAAGCCCCACAGCCCAACGTTCCTCACGACAGCCGCCACCCGAAACTCAAGGGGCCCGTCCGGTCCCGCCAGGATTACCTTGGCGCCGGGGGTGTAGCTGGGCGAAATGACAAGATGCGGATCTTCTGCCAGGGCCTGCCAGACCTCGGCGTCGCTCGCGTAGCGACTCTCTCGCTGGATGAGCTCAAACGGCCCGGCAGCCAGCTGGGCCCGGCTGAGCGAGTACAACGGCAGGTAGGCATCCTGGCTTGGATTCTGGTCGCGCACTCTCACCTCTCCGCGGTAGGGCCGCGTCGGCATCGCGACCTCCCGCTGGATCTCGGTACGCACCGAATCCGGAATCGACACTCCAGCTGTCGTTGGCGCGCTGACGCGGATGTCGAATTCGCTCACAGCGTTGCTTGACTGGGCGAGAAACGTCGCGACGAACACCGAGGACATGGTCATCAGCGCCAGCACGAGCGCAAACGCGCCGGTACCCAAGCCCGCCTGGAGCGGCCGGCGCGTGAGGTAAGCGAGGGACGGCCTCAGTGTCGCCCGACCTTCGCCCTGAAGCCAGCCAACTGGGATCTCGAGGACACGCAGGTTGGAAGCCACGACCAGGCTGAGCCCGAAGACCGCCACGAGGGCTCCGAGGCCGAGTATCGCAGGATTCCACGCCCACGATTTGGAAGATGCGACAGCGCCCACCGCTGCCACGGACCAAACGGTGGCGGCGGCTCCGGCCAAAGTCACTCGCAATCGATCCGAGATCCGGCCTCGGACAAAGCCTGCCGCGACGATCACGAGGCCAACTCCGCCAGCCAGCCGGACCGACTCGTCGCCGGCGACCAGTGCCGCCAGCGAGCCCAAGCCCAAACCGGCAAGGAGTGCGGTCCTCCAGATCGATGGCTTCCGGCGGCCCGCGGGCTCAGGCAGGTTCTTGATCGCCGCCGAGATCTGCATTCGGGAGCTCCGGATGGAGGTCGCGAAGAGGGTGGCCAGGACGATCAGGGCGCCGATCGCGATCGTCAACGCCACCGAACCTGGCGCGATCGAGTACAGCACCAGGCCGGCGCGGGTCTCGACCGGGCCGGCGTAAAGCTGGCTGCCGCCCTGCAAGATTCGGACCAGTGCAACACCGAAGAGCGTCCCTGGGCCGAGGGCTAGCGCCGCGGCGGCCAGGCTGTAGAGCGCGCCTTCAAGAACTGAAAGGGTGATCATGCCTGTGCGAGTCAACCCCAGCGCTCGGAGCACAGCGTGTCGCGGCCGCCTTTCCTCAGACAGAGCTAGACCGAGGTTCACCACGAGCGCGGCCCCAGCAAGGGCGATGAACAGGCTGAGACCTCCAAAAAGGCTTCGATCTCCCTCAGCCTGTTTGGTCTTGCCGTCTACGTCGATGCGCTTCGATTCCCGCACCGCGAGGCTCGATCCGCCGGGCAGGGCCTGGAGGGTGGCAAGAACCTGTGGGACCAGCTGATGGGCCCGGTCGAGCTCGGCCCGGCCCTCTCCGGGGGCGGCCAGCCGGATTATGTTGACTCCCCGATCGCCGATCAGCGGGCGCAAATTGGCGAGCGGGGAGAAGACAGCCGGCCGGAGCGTGTAGGCGCCCGGCCCCTGGGCTTGTGCGATCCCCGCCACGCGAAGTTCCATCACCTGACTCGGTCCTATCGAAATGCGAAGGCGGTCACCGATCCTGCCCTCCAGCGCATCGGCCAGCGACGACGAGACCAGCACCTGGTCCGGTGCAAGGTCCTCACCCAGGGTGGTCTTTCCGACGGCTAGTTGATAGCTGCCGAACGGGGCCTGGGTGGCCGGGTCGAAACCGATCAGCATGACCAGTGGCTTTGCGTTGTCACGATCCAGGTCGACCACCGAGCTGGGCAGCTCGACTCCCGCTTGAACACCGCTGAGCGTGGAGCGCAGTCGCGGATCGGCAGCCAACCCGCTGGCCAGCGCGGGATCGAAGAATTTGCCACCGTTGGCGGCGACCAGGTCAACACGCCCCCAGGCCAGGTAGGCCGCCTGCGTCTGGGACTCGAGGAAGGAATCGCCCAGAACCTGGCTCGAGAAGATGGTCACCGTTCCGACCATCAGGCCCAGCACGACCACAGCTGACTGCCCAGGCCTGCGGACCGCCTCGCGCGCGGCCAGCCGGGCCAAAAGTGGCCGGCGAGTGGCAACGACCGCGAGCGCGGCATAAACCAGCCCGAAGAGTCCGATCACAACCGTCGCGAGGCTCATGCGGATACTTCCACCCGTCCTGCTTCGGCCTTCTCGATGCGGCCATCACGCATGCGGACTGTGCGCCGCGCCCGCTCAGCAACTTGTGGGTTGTGGGTGACCAGCACGATGGTCTGGCCATCCTTGTTCATGCGCACGAGCAGCTCGACGATGACCTGCGTGACCTCCGTGTCGAGGTTGCCGGTAGGCTCATCGGCCCAGACCACTGCGGGCTTGTGAACCAAAGCCCGCGCTACAGCCACACGCTGCTGCTCGCCCCCGGAGAGCTGGTCCGGCCGATGGTTGGCGCGATGCGCGAGACCCAACGTCTCCAGCATCTCCAGCGCGCGGCGGCGGGAGTCGCGCGAGTTGAGGTTCTGGAGCAGGAGCGGAATCTCCACGTTCTCGACCGCGGAGAGCACGGGCAGCAGGTTGAAAGCCTGGAAGACAAAGCCCATGTGGTCCCGGCGGTAAGCGGTGCGGGCGCGATCAGACATGGTGGAGAGGTCCTGGCCGTCGACCACCACCTGGCCGCCGTTGAAAGAATCCAGCCCGGAAAGGCAGTTAAGCAGCGTGGTCTTGCCGGAACCGGATGGCCCGACGATGGCGACCATCTCGCCGCGCTCGACCTCGAAGTCGATGCCGCGCAGGGCCTCGACCGCGTTTGCCCCCTGGTAGACCTTGCGCAAGCGGCTGGCCTGGACGATGGGGGCGTCCATAGCTTGGCGCATTATCAGGCCTCCTCCCTGCGGTGGCCACGCGCGATTTCGGATAGCTCGCGCTCGTCCGCATAGCGCCGCGGCACCCGAACGACCCGGCAGGCCGTGATTGCCCGCACCGTGGCCGTGCGTGAACCTTTTTCGACCACTGCCCGCTCGCCGATGATCGCGCCCGGGCCCACCTGTGCGACCGGCTGGCCGTCGACCTCGATCGCAAATGTGCCGTCGAGCACCAGGAACATCTCGTCGCCGGCCGCGCCTTGCTCGATGAGTATGTTGCCCTTGGAGATTTCGCGGCTCTTCTCCTTGCCATCGCCGGTGATGATCGAGGCCAGCTCGCGCTCGAGCATGCTCTCCACCGGCTGGACCATCGCGGGTGAGTCGTAGTCGCCCCATGGCGTGCGCTCGCCGAACGCGTCGTTGATCCAGGTGCTGAAGTCGGTCAGGCCCGTCTGCATGACGAGCTCGCCTTCGTCGTCGTAAATCCAGTGGCGTGGGAAGCAGCTGGCTCCGACGAGCTCGCGCTCGGTGTGGCCGTCGGCATGGATCGTGAGAGAGAGCGTGGTCCAGGCCACCGCGGAATCGATCTGAAACAGCGGCTTGCGGCTGACGGGTCGCGGCGCCGGCACTCCTGTGCGGCCGCCGCAGGTTTGCGTGAAGCGCACGTATGTATCCGTGACCACAGGCTCCGGACGGATGTCGGGCATCGCCTTCGCCTTGACCGTCACCGTCTTGGGGCCGAGCTTGAGGCGGGTCACGCCGATTCGACCCTTGCCCTCCTGGCCGTAGCCGGTGATCTTCCCGTCCTCGACCTCGATCCATCCGCGCAGCTCGTTGGCCTCGCGGAAGAGGTCCTGCCTGTGCCACTGGTCGAGGTCGTCTAGCCTGGCCGGGAGCGGCTCGTCGTAGTGGGCCAGTCCCATGGTGAAAGGCATGGCCAGGAAGCCCTTGACAGCCTCCAATGGAATCCAGGAAACCGCCGTAACCGAACTTTCAAATTTCATGTGAGCAACGTAGGCCCGCGGGAAGTTGCGGTCGATGGTGGCGGCTGGCGTCTTTGGGTAGGGTCAGCCGCATGGCCGCCGTGATGCTGGCTGCCTTGCTCAGCGGTTGATCGCCACGTTCAATTGGATCGTGGGACGGATTACCGTGCTGCTCGCCGACGACAGTGTGATCGTGCGCGAGGGGTTACGCGCCTTGCTGGGCATGACGGACGACATGGAGGTTGTGGGCTTGGCCGACGACTACGACGAGCTGATCGCGCGCGCGGACGCGCTCGCCCCGCAGGCGATCGTCACCGACATTCGAATGCCGCCTACTTTCCAGCGCGAAGGTATCGATGCCGCGAGGCTCGTGCGCAAGCGTCACCCCGGTACAGGGATCGTGATCCTCTCTCAATTCGACGACCCCGAGTACGCGGTCGCCCTGCTCAGCGAAGGCGCCTCCGGCTGCGCCTACCTGCTCAAGGATGGTGTGGCCGCCGGTGATCAGCTGGCCAGGGCCATCCGCATCGTGACCAGCGGAGGCTCGGTCCTCGATCCCAAGATCGTGGCGGCGCTGGTCCGTCCGCTCGGCGAGGCAGACCTGTCGCCCCTGGAGGAGGAGCTGCTCGCCCTGGTGGCGGAAGGCAGGCCCATCAAGGCGATCGCGATCAAGCGAAGGACCACAGGCGCCGACGTTGCCACGTCAATCGAGCAGCTCTTCTTCAAGCTGGCGAAGCAGGCGACCGGGGGTGGCGATGCAGGCCTTCGGAACCTGCGCCGGCTGCATCAGGCCATCGTCGATCGCGAGGAGCAGGGCGAGATGCTCAGCCGCCTGCTGCCTGGCGGAGTCGCGGACCGGCTGCGCCGAGGCGGGCGCGGTGTCGGAGACACCGAGAGGCTGATCGTCACAGTGTTGATTTCCGACGTGCGTGGCTACACAGCGATCGCGGAGGAATCGGATCCAAGCCGCCTCGCTGGCCAGCTCATGCAGCACCGCACCATTGCCAGCAACGCCCTTCTCGAGGCGCATGGCACCGTGATGCAGTTCGTGGGCGATTCCGTGATGGCCGTGTTTGGCGCCCCCGAACCGCAGTCCGATCACGCCGACTGCGCGCTCCACGCCGCCGAAGCCATGCACGGAGCTCAGCTCGAGCTGAACCGGCGCTGGGCGTCGGCCGGACTGCCGGCTTTTGAGCTCGGTGTCGGCTTGTCCACCGGATTGGTCGCGGCGGCGCTGATCGGCAGTGAGGAGCGGGCTGAATATTCAGTGGTGGGCGACGCCGTCAACCTTGCGCAGCGCCTCCAGCAGTTCGCCTCGAGCGGCGAGAGCGTCCTCAGCGAGGCGACTTATGCGGCCCTGAGCCGACGACCCCAGGCTGAGCAGATCGGCCCCGCGCACGTCAAGGGCCGGAAGGAACTCGTTACCGCTTTTCGCGTTCCTGCCCTTCAGCCAGGTAGATGAGAGTTGCCTTAACGCGGCGGTGAACGTCGTTCTCCTCGCTCAGCCCGAGCTTGGAAAAGATTGAGCTGATGTGCTTCTCGACAGCCCCCCCGGTGAGGTGTAGGCCAGCTGCGATCGCACCGTTGTTCTTGCCCTCGGCCACGCCGGCGAGCACTTCTCGTTCCCGAGGCGTCAGGTCGGCGAGTACCGATGGCTTGCTTCGGGAGCGGGCGGCGATGAGGTTCTCGATCACCTTGGAGTCGACCACGGAACCGCCGCGTGCGACCTCGCGTATGGCGTTGACGAGCTGATCCAGGTCCGACACTCGCTCCTTCAGCAGGTAGGCTCGGCCCGCGGCGCCCTTGTCGAGCAGCGCCAGCGCGTATTCGGCGTCTGCGTACTGGCTCAGGACCACGACTCCAATCGACGGTGCACTCCGCCTCAACTCATCGGCCATCCGGATTCCTTCATCCGTGTTGGTCGGCGGCATCCTGATGTCGGTCAACACGACCTCAGGGCGTTCTCGATCAATCGCCGCTCGCAGTGAATCGAGATCGCTGCAGGTGGCCACGAGGTCGAGCTCGTCGACGGACTGAAGAAGCTCGCGCATGCCCTCTCGGACGATGAAGCTGTCGTCCGCGAGCGCGATCCTGATCGGCATCGCCCAAAGGATAGGGCTGGCCTCACCGATGCAGTGGTGCAGGCACCCTTGGGCATGCTCAGTTTCGCGGCTAAGCTGCGAGGGCACCATGCCGGTACAAGTCTTGATCTGCGACGACCAGGAGGCCTTTCGCGCCGCGGCACGCGAGGTCGTCAGCGCCACGCAGGGCTTCGAAGTCGTGGGCGAGACCGAGACCGGCGAAGAATCGGTTGCGGCTGCCGGCCGCCTTCACCCCGACATGGTGCTCATGGATGTCCACCTGCCGGGCATCGACGGACTCGAGGCAAGCCGCCGCATCCGGGCGGCTTATCCGAGAGTAGCCGTTTTGCTGCTTTCCACATACGACCGCGAGGAATTCGCGGTTCGAATCGCCGAGTCAGGTGCCATCGCATTCATGTCGAAAGCTGCGTTTGGCCCCGAGGGCCTCATGGAGATGTGGGCCCGGGCCGCTCTGGTCGATTGATGTGGTCATTCCTCGCACTCATCCGATCAGCGGTTCCAAGAGAAATAGCCCAAAGCGGGACGCTATTCGAACCACCAAAATGAACTCGAGCGATGCCGTACCAGTGATTGCGGATTGTGAACGAATCGCCCGATCGCATTTGAGGTCCCGAATTTGGCCGGCGCGCTTGAAGTAGGCTGCTCGAAATTGTCTCAATGACTCCGCTCACCGATTCATCCATTCGAATGTCCGACGGTCGGCGTCTTGCTTACGCCGAATGGGGGAGGTCAGATGGATTCCCGGTCTTCTATTTTCATGGCACACCGCACTCGCGTCTCTGGTGTCCGGATGAGGCTGCAACCCGATCCGCCAACGTTCGCGTGATCGCGCCCGACCGTCCTGGAATCGGGCTGTCTGACGTTAAGGAGGCCCGCAGATACAGCGATTGGCCGTCGGACATCGCGAGTCTGGCCGATGCCCTTGGGATAGAGCGTTTCGCTGTGGTTGGCTGGTCTAGCGGCGGCCCGTATGCAGGAGCTTGTGCTGCCTTGCTTGCCCAGCGCTTGACGGGAGTCGCCATCGTCAACAGCCGTCATCTCGGGCAGTACAACTTTATCGAGCGACCCGGTGCGTACGACGAACTCGATTCCAACGAAAGAGCTGAATTCGACCTCGCGCAGGCCGATCCGTACGCCGCCGCGGAATTGGTCGCCGCGCACAATCCGCAATTGATATCAAACCAGCGTGACCATCCCCAAGGCCTGTATGACTTTCTAATGAAGGCCGAAGGGGACAGATGGCTCTTCGAGGATGAGGCTCGCATGGTGCCGTTCGATGCCGCGCGACGGGAGTGCTTCCGACAAGGGATGGATGGGGTGCGCTGGGAGCTGATCGACGCGTGGCTTCCGTGGGGCTTTCGATTGGCGGACATATCGGTGCCGGTCCACGTTTGCCACGGCCGACAGGACCCGGTCGTGAAGGAGGCCTATATCGATTTCATGGCCAGCAAAATTCCTGATTGCAAAGTCGTGGTCTGGCCTGATTGCGGTCACCTCGGAATCGCCAAACATTGGGGCGACATTCTGCAAACGCTTGCATGAGCTTGCTGTCAATGCCAACACCATGTGATTCAGGTGGCTTGATGTCGAACAGGCGTTCTGGTAGCCCCGGCGGGATTCGAACCCGCGATCTCAGCCTTGAGAGGGCTGCGTCCTAGGCCGCTAGACGACGGGGCCGCTGCTGGTGGGCGGCATTGGGTTTGAACCAATGACCTCTTGCGTGTGAGGCAAGCGCTCTCCCACTGAGCTAGCCGCCCCATGGGAGAGTCAATTCTACCCACCCTCGGTACGATGCTCACTGGATGGAAACTCCGCTCGCCGAGCGGCGCTGCACTGTATGCACGCCCGAGACACCGACCCTCGGCTCCGACGAAATCGACAAGCTCCTCCAGCAGCTGTCCGGTTGGAGCGTGGTCCAGGGGGAAGGCCACCCGCTGCTGACCCGGACCTTCCGGTTCAAGGGCTTCATGCCCGGGGTCGAGCTGATCAACCGGATCGCGCCCATCGCCGAGGCGGAGGGCCACCACCCGGACCTTCACCTGACCTATGGCTCGCTGCGGGTCGACCTCTGGACCCACGTCGCGGGTGGGCTGACAGAGAACGACTTCGTGCTGGCGGCCAAGATCGACCAGATCCAGGCCTCCTGACGGCCTTTCACACTTTCTTTACCGCCATTCCTTTGCTTTGTCGGCACCTTACAGATACAGTTTTCCGGCTTGATGCACTTCCTTATTTGCTGGGCGCTCCACCAAAAGGAGCGCGAGGTGCTCCTGAGGGGGATCCTCCCCTGGGGCATCGACGCGGTGGTCTTCTGCTGGCGCTGCGACCGCATGCGTGGGCGCGCCGTCCGGGTCCTCCAGATGACGCCTCAGGGCATGTATGCCTGCAGCGCCCACTCACCTCTCTAGAACGACAGCCGGGTAATACGCCGCTAGCGTCCTGAGTCGCGGGAACTGCCGCGCCGCCTGGTCGCGCAGCGCCAGGTCGACCCCCCAGCTCACGACGACCACCGCGTCGCAGTCGCTCAGCTGGTCCGCCCGCGTGACGACCGTGAAATCGCTCGTGTAAGCCGAGAGGACCTGCTCATCGCTGTGGATGACGCAGGCCCGCCCGCCAGAAGCATGGATACTTGCCACGGCCGCGGCGGCCTGGGGCAGGGCAAGAGGATCTTGCGTGTACCCCGAAGCCTGGCTGACCAGCGCCGCCGCGGCGCCCAGCGCGACGACCGGCGCCAGCACCCACCAGCGCGCGATCGCGGCGGCCATCAGGTACGCGCACGCCGGCACCAGAAAGATGAAAAACCGGGGATAGAGAAAGGCCGGCCGGAGGACGAGCCACAGGACCAGAACCACCGCGGCCAGCACCGCCAGCGACGACCACAACCACTCCTGTCTCCGTTCCAGCCAAAGGCCCAGACCGGCGCTCGACAGCCACAAGCCGAGCGGCAGCAGCACCGGCGCGCCGAGCAGGAAGAAGATCGTGTCGCTCGGAAAAGTCGGATTGAACATCTGGGGCGGCAAACCATGCTGGGTGAGCTCCGTGACCTGGATGGTCGCGTTGGCGGTGACGCCGATCACCAGCGCAGCGATCCAGGCCGGCGCGAGCTGCAGGACGTCGTGCCTTGACCTTCGGGTCAGGATCCACGCGATGTGAAGCAACAGCACGACGCCCGCGAAGAGCTGCGCGGAGATCGCCAGGCCCATGATGACCGCGTAGGCGACAAGTCGGCCCCTCCGTCCGGCTTCGCCGGACACCGCCCCATAAATGGGGAGGAGTTTTGCGTCGCCGGACACCTCACCCTGGATCGGGAGGAGCAAAGTTGCCACGACCGAGCCCAGCGCCGCGAGGCTGTAGCCGCGCAGGTCGCGGCTGTTGTCGACGAAGAGCGGATCGGTCGCGATGTACAGGCCGGCGCACACCCCGGCCAGCACGCCGAAACGCCGCGTCAGGACGCTGGTCGACACACCGACCGTCGCGCCGGCCGCGAGTGCGGGGATCAGCCTGTAGACCACCTCGCTGCGGCTCCCGGTCGCCGAGTAGATGAGGTGGCTGACCAACGAAAGCAGGACATGATCGTTGGTGGCGACCTGGGTCACGGGAATTGTGGGGATCACGCTGCGAACCGCGAAGGCGTCCCAGATCGACGGCGTTGCGATGAAGTTCGCGAACGTCGCCGCGGCGTCGTAGCCGAACGATCGGTTGGAACCGATCATGTACGCGGCGAAAGTGACGACGCCGAGGAGGAGGCCGCTCCAGACCTCCGCCCTTCTCACCTACGGATAAACGGCTTCTTCCGGAAGGATCTCCACATCTTCGCCGGTGTACGCGGCGGCCTGCATGCGGAAGAGCCTCGCGTAGCGGCCGTTCAGCTGGATCAGCGCTTCGTGCGTGCCTTCCTCGACGAGGCGGCCATGCTCGAGGAAGATGATCCGGTCGGCGCGCCGCACGGTTGAGAAGCGGTGCGAGATGTACACGGCCGTGCGCCCATGCGTCAGCGAGCGCAAACGCTCGAACAAGTCGTACTCCGCCTGCGCGTCAAGGGCCGAAGTCGGCTCGTCGAGCAGCAGGATCCTTGCATCCTCGCGCATGAACGCGCGGGCCAGTGCGACCTTCTGCCACTCGCCGCCCGATAGGTTCACACCCGCGTCGAACCACTTGCCGAGCGCCGTATCGTACCCGGCGGGCAGGTTGGCGATGAGCTCGTCCGACCCGGCCTGCTTGCTCGCGCTCACGACCGCGTCGCGATCCGCGATCTCCGGGACGTTGCCCAGGCCGATGTTCTCGGACGCGGTGGCCTGGTAGTCCACGTAGTCCTGGAACATGGCGCCGATCTGGCGCCGGAGCTCCGAGGGCTCGAAATCACGGATGTCGACGCCGTCGATGAGGATTCGGCCCTCGTTCGGGTCGTAGAGGCGGCAGATGAGCTTGAACAGCGTGGTCTTCCCCGCTCCGTTGCGGCCCACCACCGCCAGAGTCTCACCCGCGGTGACCGTGAAGGTGAGGTCGGTGAGCGCGTTCTTCTCGGCGCCTGGGTAAGCAAAGCTCACGTGCTCGAACCTGATCTCGCCACGTAGTGGCTGCGGCACCGGCTTCGGTTCGGCTGCGACCGGCATCGATGGCTGCCTGGCCATCAGCTCGACGAGATTGTTGAGGTAGAGGTTGTGCTCGTACATGCCTGAGAAGCCGCTGAGCACGCTCTGGATCGAGTTCTGCACCTGCACCGCCGCCTGGGTGTATGCGGTCAGGCTACCCAGCGACATCCGGCCGGCGATCGCCTGCAGGGCGATGTACAGATACGTTATCGACGTGACAATCGTGCTGAGGTTGCCCAGCACGAAACCTGTCATGTACCGGCGGACGAGTTGAGACTTCTGGCTGTCGTAAAAGGCGTTCGCAATGAGTCGGTACCGCTCGATGAAGTACTGGCCGAGACCGAAAAGCTTGACCTCCTTGGCGAACGAATCGGTCGTGACGAGCGAGACCATGTACTGCATGCGACGCAGCAGTCGCGAACCCCAGCGCGCGATGTTGTAACCCCTCCAGCCGTAGCGCGTGTCCGCGATGAAGGCTGGGATCGGGGAGATCAGCACCACCACGGCAAGAATCCAGCTCACGCCGAACAAGAGCGCGATCATCGTGCCCAGGGTGAGGAGGGTCTGGAGGAGGCCGAACGCGGTCGCGATCATCAACACAGGCCGGTTGATGGAATCGTTTTGCGCCCGCCGCAGCAGGTCGTACGAGGCCGGGTCTTCGTAGAAGGGCAGGTCGAGCGACGCGGCCTTCTCCATGACCATGAGCTGGATGCGCATGGAAACCGAGTTCTGGAGCAGCTGCTGAAAAATGTTGCGCAACGTGTTCAACAGCGCGCTGATGACGAAGAGGACGAACTGCAGCGCGGCCAGGAGAACGATCATCTGCACCGAGCTCAAGGTCGGGCCGGGAAGCCACGGCACGCCCAGGCTGGAAAAGACAATGCGGTCCGGCAGGTGGAACTGATGGATGGCGATGCCTGCGACGACAGCGTTGGTGAGCGTCAGCGTGATACCGACGGAGATCGTCGGGATGACGCCGGCCAAGGCTGTCGTGAGGAACAGGCCGATGGTGGTCGGGCGGCTGGCCTCCCAGACCAGGCGTAGGACCTGCGGGAGCGCCGCGGTCGTACCGACGACAGACTGCTTGAGGCTCTCCCATCGGCCGCGGAGGTCCTTGGGGCCTTCGGGTTGCTGCGGCGGCTCGATGGTCGGATCGCCGGTCAGGCCGCTGTTGGCCGGCCCGCTCTCCGGGTTGCGCCGGCCCCTGCCCCATCCTCCCCACCAGATCACGGGCCCATGCGAGCCCGGCGGCATCATTCCCATGTGTCCGTGAGCTTACGAAACTCTGCTTGACTTCCCATTTATTACAGTGTAATTATGTAACGCATGGATGAGAAAGAGCTCGGATCGATCAAGGGTTGGTTTGCCGGAAGGCTCCCAGACGGCTGGTTCAAGGGAGTGGAGGTCGCCGTCGAGGACGACCAGATCGTGGTCATCGGCACGCTGCCCGAGGCCAACCTCGGCTCCACGCCCGAGGAGAAGGAAGGCGCGGCGGCGGGCCGCATCGCCCGTTTCCGGGAGGAGACGCGCGGCCAGCGCATCGGCATCGCCCAGGAGGCCGAGGAGCGATTCAAGAAATACGTCACGTGGGGCGCCAAGCTCGACGGCGTGACCAAGCGGTTCAATCCGGGTGGCGGCGGTCGCGGGGGCGATGACCGTCGGAGCGTGATGATCCGCCGCTGGATGCGCCGTCACAGGGGCCGGCACGGGCAGCAGGCCGAGGTTCGCTCCCAGGTTTTCTAAGCCTCACTCACCGCCGAATACATGCTTCCCAGCCAGCGGCTCGGGACGGTCCGCAGGAGCCTCGTGTTCTTGAAGCCGGCCTGAGCCGCAAACGTCTCCCACTGCGCGTAGGTGAACGGATGCGGGACCCACGGGTTGCCGCGGTCAGTGCCGTACTCGACGACGATCAGCCTGCCCCCGGGGCGCAGCATCGCGTGCACAGCCGTCAAGACCGGGTGCTTGTCGCGGACGAAGTGCAGAGAGTTCGCCATCAGCACCCCATCCAGGCCGTGAAGATCGAGCGGCCTGGTGAAGTCTGCGACGCGCACATCGAAGCGGCCCTCGATCCCGCGCAGCGCGCTTGCGTCCTTGTCGACCGCGGTGATGTGAGCCTCGGGCCCGAGTAAATCGCCGAGCGCCGACGTGAAGGCGCCCTCTCCGGCGCCGAGGTCGGCCCAGCGCCCGCCCCGCTCTCCAATCCCGTCCTTAATGAGCGCTACGAGATCGGCGTGTCTCAACTTCCTCCCGCACTCTCGGCGCCACCTCTGCCGCAAAGGTCCGCATCTCGTCCGGGTCATCGGTGACCAGGAACGTGTCCATCCCGTAGTCGACGACCAGCGCCACCAACGTCTCAGCGTCGAGGCTCCCGGCGTTGAGGACCCGTCGGATGGAGCGCGGATCCCGTCCGGCGGCGGTCGCCGCCTCATCGATGCGACGGTTGCCTTCGAGCAGGTCCGCCTCCTTGACGTAGCCGAACGAGGGCACCCATCCGTCGCCCAGCCTTCCGACGAGCGACAACATCCGCGGCTTGTAGGCTCCCAGCCACAGCCCGATCGGGTGCGCCGGCACCGGCCCTGAATGGGCCCCGGCAAGCTGATAGAACTTGCCCTCGAAGCGGATCCCGTGCTGGCCGCTCCAGAGCAGACGGATGATCTGCATCGCCTCCTCCAGCGCCGAGACGGACTCGCCCGGTGTTCGCACCGGGCCGTCGTATGCCTTGATCCCCTGCCAGAACCCGCCCGCTCCGAGGCCGAGCTCGACCCGGCCGCCGCTCAGAAGGTCGAGCGACGCCGCGGCCTTCGCAAGCATCGCCGGAGGACGCAGCGGCAGGTTCGCGACGTCCGGGAAGACGGTCAGGCGTTCCGTGCGCATGGCGATCGCGGTCAGCAGCGTCCAGGTGTCGAAGAAGCGCCGCTGGTACGGATGATCCTGGACGCCGATCACATCGAAACCGAGCTCGTCCGCGACCAGGGCTTGCTGCAGCGGCCGGTCTGTCGCCTCGGGTATGACGAACACGCCGAACCGCACAGGCTGGCCGTAGTCCATCGACCGACTAGAAGACGCCTGGAGCTGCGGCTATTTCCTGCGCCGGAACAGCAGGCGCCAGATCAGGAGGAGGATCACGGCGCCCACGAAGGCGACGATGATCTGATTCAGGATCGACGGGCCCACGTTGACCGAGACGTGCAGCTGCGCGGCCAGCCAGCCACCGATGATCGCGCCGACGATGCCGATCAGGATGTCCATCAGCAAGCCGCGGCCCTTGCCGAGGACCACGCGGCTCGCCAGGAAGCCGGCGACGAGGCCGACGACGATGAAGACGAGGATGTTTTCGAGGCTCACTGCGCTATTTAAGCGTCCGACGCGCGTTTCCTTGCTATGCCGACTGACCAGTATCACGAACCGCCCGACCAGCTAAGCCCCGAGATCCGGACGTTTGCCCGCGTGGCCGCCTCGCTTCAGGAGGAAGCCGAGGCTATCGGTTGGTACGAGCAGCGCATGTCGCTCGAGCGAGACCCGGAGGCCAGGGGGATCATGGAGGAGGCTCAAGAAGAGGAGTTCAAGCACTTCGCGATGGCGCTCGAGTTCCTCTCCCGCCGCAAGCCCAAGTGGCGGACCGTGCTTCAGGCGGTCCTCTTCAAGCCGGGCGACATCGTCGAGCACGGCGAGATGGGCGAAGAGGCCGAGAAGAAGACCTAGATCGCCTCGACGAGCCCGCGGAGAACGTCGATCTCTTCCGAGCTGACCGTGTGCGCCATGCCCGGGTACAGGCGAACCGTCACTGCGGCGCCCATGCGCTTGTAGTCCTCGCCGGCCTGGAGCACGCGCTCCTTGGCGATGTACGGGTCCACGTCGCTGCAGCCCAAAAAGGAAGGCGTCCCATCGAACGTGCCTGGATAGTCGCGCGGAGTGCCGTCAGGACCGATCAGCCCGCCGCTCAGGCCGACGATCGCGCCGTAGCTCCGCGCGTTCCGAGCCGCCCACTCCAGCGTCAGGCAGGCGCCCTGCGAGAACCCGAGCAGGATGGTCCGCTGCGCCGGCACCCTGGCTTCGACTCGCTCGACCAGCTTCGAGACCATGTCGAGCGCGGCGGTGAGGTATGGCTCGTTGCTCTCCAACGGCGCCGTGAAGGGGTTGGGATACCAGGCGTTGCCCGCCGCCTGCGGGGCCAGGTACGCCCACCCGGGCTGCTGGACCTCGGCGGCGATGGTCAGGATGTCCTCCGCCGTGGCACCGCGTCCGTGGAGAAGGATCATCGCGGCCCGCGCCGATGCGAGTGGCTCCCCCGCCTCGAGGACGCGCTGACCGTGCGCAACAGCCATCGCAACCTAGTATGACCACACGTTGACGGGCGACTTCGCGTACTCGAATCCACGCATCATCCATTGGGGTCGGGGGTCCATCGCGCAGCTCGGACCTGAGGTGAATCGGCTCCAGATGAAGCGCGTTGTGCTGGTCACGACGCGTTCTTTGCTTGGCTCGACGAAATCCATTCCGGTCACGCCCGTCGCGACGGTCGTCATCTCGCAGCACGCTCCGATATCGCAGGTGGACGCGGGCGCCGAGGCGGCGACAGGCGCCCAAGCCGACGGTATCGTGAGCTTCGGTGGCGGCAGCGTCATCGACGCGGCGAAGATCATCTCCGTGCGATCGGCCGCCGACGAGGGCCGCGCCCTCCCCCACATCGTCGTCCCGACCACGCTCTCAGTCGCCGAGCTGGCCGCCGGGGCTGGTTTCACGGACGAGGGCGGCGACAAGGCAGGCATGCGTGATCCCCGCCTGCTCGTCGAGACGGTGGTCTACGACGCCGAGCTGACCATGGCCACGCCGCTGGAGCTCTGGCTCTCGACCGGGATCCGCGCCCTCGACCACGCCGTCGAGGGCTTTTTGAGCCCGGGACAGCACCCATTCAACGATGTGCTGGCGCTGGAGGGCATCCGCCGCTTGTTCGACTCGCTGCCGCGGGCGAAGGCTTCGCCCGCCGACGTCGACGTGAGGACGGACAACCAGCTGGCGGCGTGGTTCTCGTTCACCTTGCCCGGTCCGTCTGCCGGCGGACTGAGCCACACGATGGGCAAGCAGATCGGGGCCCGGCATGGAATTCCGCACGGCGTCACCTCATGTCTGCTGCTGCCACACGTGATGCGCCACCTGGCGAAGCAGATGCCTGAGCGTATGGCGATTCTCTCGGGCGTGATGGGCGGCGACGCCGCTGACCGGGTTCAGCGACTGATCGAGTCTTTGGGGCTGCCCCAGCACATTGCGGAATGCGGGATCGGTGAATCGCAGCTGCGCATCGCGGCTGAGCAGCTGGGCGGCAAATACCCGGCTGTGGACCTGCTCGAGATTTACAAGTCGGCGCTCTAGCGCGCGAGCCAGACGAGGGCAAGGGCAACGATCGCGGGGACGGCCTGAACAAAGAAGATTCGCCGGCTCACGGTCGCAGCGCCATAAATGCCCGCGACGATTACGCACAGCAAGGAGAAGGTCAGGATGGGCCGGCCTGTGGCTACTCCGTAGGCCACCAGCCCCCAGATCAAGCCGGCAGCCAAAAAGCCGTTGTAGAGCCCCTGGTTGGCGGCGAGCACGGCCGATGACTCGGCCGCCTCCTTGGTCATCCGGAACGTGCGAAGTCCGAGCGGTGTGCGCCACAGCAACATCTCGAGCACGAGGAAGTACGCGTGCAGCGCGGCGACGATGATGACCATGACTGCGGCTAGACCGACGAACACGCTTATCACGACCGCCTCTTAGTGCCGGCGGGGGCGCGACAAGCGTAGATGGAGTCCCGCCTGCGTCTTGATCCGTGACACTGCCTCGCTCGCCAGCATGGCATCGGTCGCCGCTTCGACCCGCAGCAGATGCAAACCGCCAAAGGTCAACGACGTGCAGTACAGCGCCGGTTTGAAGCCGGACGGGGCGACCGCCTTCTCGGCCGGGATCGCCAGGCTGCCGACCCACAATCGCTTCAATCCCGCCGCCCGCGCGTGCTCGGACATGCCGACGAGGAGGGAGCGAAAGATTCCTTTGCGGCGATGCTCGTCGACTGTCGCGCAGTTCCAGACGTAGCCCTCATCACGGCCGGGCTCGATCTCCACCTGGAGCTCTCCGATCCACTCAGGGCCCGTGGAAAGCCAGCCGTAGCCGGCGATTGCACCGTCGATCCAAACCGCAAAGCATCTGCAACCCCGAGCAAATCGCGTCCTGACCAGGTCGCCATCAGGGCCCATCGCCGCCGCCACCGGGGCGGCGCGCCGATCGTCGACCTCCTCGACAGCAAAGAGCGGCGGACCCGATGGCGCCAGGTCCGCCGCCCAGAGAGTGCTTCGGATTAGAAGCGGAAGTGCAGGTGTCGCACGGCTTCGATCACGTCCGGGTCACCGGTTGCCGACCCGCCAGGGAAGCGCTGGAAGAACGACAGCACGGCTTCAGCTGCGTTGTTGTAGTGAAAGAGCGCGTCGACGCCTTTGAAGTCGCCTTCCTCAGGTACCGCCGACCACTTCCCATCTTTGACGGTGACGCGCCACTTACCGCCCCACGGCCCGTCGACCTGAAGGCCGTACGTGAAGTCGAGGCCCTTGGCGTTCTTCTCATCCACCGTGTACTGCCAGAACACAAACGCAAATGGCAGGATCAAGCCCGCGGTGGCTTCATCGATCGTGGCCAGCTTGTTGCCGAGACCGTACTCGATGTCGTACGGGTGGACGCCGTAGTCCATGATCTGGAACGTGCCGTAGAACCCGGCAGGCACGGGGCCCGCAAACGGGTGATAGACCATGAAGCTGGTCCATTGCTCCGGCGTCAGGTCCGCGAGCATCTTGTCGAGCTTCTGCGCGTCCTTCTTGAAGCGGTCGAGCGCCTCCTCCCGTGGGAGCTTGCGAAATTCGAGGGCGTGGTCGTTCAGCGTCTCCCCCATCACCGGGAGGCCGAGGGCGGTGCCCTCCTTGCCGGCGACAGCGGCGTCCCAGTTCTTGAAGTAACCCTCCATCACATCGATCATGTGACCGACCAGATCGCGCGTCTCCCATCCTGTGCAGCGCGTGTTGACGTTCCAGTTTTTCGGGTCAGAGACGAGTCGCGTGAAATTTTCGCGGTCGCGGCGCATGACGGCCAGGACCGTGTCCTTGCCTTCCGCCGCCATCGGGTTGACGGGCGTGATAACTGCGGTGCTCATTCAGCTTCCCCTCCGTGAGGTCTCATGGCTTGACCACTGACGCTAATGAGCGCCGGTCGTCGCCGTGGTCGGCACGACAACCGGCGGCAGTACCTCGTCGAGGCGGTCGCGCCGCACCTGGAACCAGGGCGGCAGGCTGAGGGTGGTGCCAAGCTTTTCGGGCGCCTCGTCCACGGTGAAGCCGGGACCGTCGGTCGCGATCTCGAAGAGCACCCCGCCGGGCTCCCGGTAGTAGATCGACTTGAAGTACCAGCGCTCGATCATCGGCGTCACGTTCCGCCCTGCCCGCAACAGGAGATCCCGCCAGGCGACCTGAGACGCCGGGTCCGCCGTCCGCCAGGCGACGTGGTGCACGGTGCCCACCGATTCTTCGCCGACGGGCCCCTCCGGAGACTCGACCACATCGAGGATCCCGTGCGGGCCGCCGGGGCCGGTCTCGAAGCGCGTCCTGTTCCCCTCCTTGTTCACCTGCCGGAACCCCATCGTCGACGTCAGGAGGTTGAAGGTCGCGGCGGTCTCGGCCAGCGTCATCGTCACCGAGTGAAAGCCGCGGATCGCATGCTCCTCGTCCACGGGCGCTTCCCGCCAGGGCACCCAGCGATCGTTCGCGGCCTGGCCCACCAGCTCGAGCTGGATGCCGTCGGCATCGCGCAAGGTCAGCGCGTCGGTGCCGAACCTGCTCACCTTCTGGTGGTCAACCCCGAGCTCTCGCAAGCGGTTGGCCCAGAAGTCGAGCGAGCCGCCTGGCACCTGGAAAGACACCGTTGTGACCTGACCGCTGCCGGCGTGCTGCTTCGGCCAGGTCGGCCAGCCGAAGAAGGTCATCGCGGTGCCAGGCGTGCCGAGGTAGTCGCCGAAATAGATGTGGTACGTGTCCGGGAGGTCCTGGTTGATGCTCTTCTTGACGAAGCGCAGCCCGAGCACGCTGACGTAGAAGTCGACGCACTTCTGGACGTCGGCGGTGATGCACGTCACGTGGTGAATGCCGGGAATGCTGGCGGCCACGTCCCCTCCGATCAGATTATTCCGTGCACCCTCATCTTAGTCCGGCCCCTTTCGAGTGTCACTTGAGGCTTCCTCCTCGGACCGCGACCAGATCTCGGCCGCCATCGGCTCGTCCATCTCTTCTTGTATGTGGGCGACCAGGCCGATCGCCCTGGCCATCACCGCCAGGCCGCGGGTGATGCGCCAGGGGAACTCCATCTCGGTGGCGATGGCGCCGATCGCCCCGGTGGCGTTGACAGGCAGCTCGCGGCCGAACGCGGCTGTGGCCTCCTCGGCGATCAGCTCCATCAGCCTGACGTGGCGGCTCGAAAAGCCGTTTTCAGACGCAAGAGCGAAGAGCCTTGTCGCCCGTGGGTCGGCTGGCTTATGGACCGGGTGCCCGATGCCGGGGATGACCTGCTTGCTCGCCCGATGCGACTCGACGATCTTTCTGGCGTTGACATGGAGATCACCTTCCGGCGGCGCTTCCTGCAGCGTCCGGGCCGCCTGCTCGATGGAGCCGCCGAAGCGGTCGCCCATGCCCAGCAAGCCCGCCGCGACCGCCGCCTGCAGCGCCTCCGGCGCGCCAAAGTAGGTCAGCCGGGCGGCGATGGTGCTCGGCGTGAGACCGTGCTCGACCAGGGTCACGACCAGGGCGTTGAACATCACCGACTCCTCGCGCGAAGGAAGCCGGCCCTTAAGCTCGAGGAATGCGAAGTCGCCGAGCGGCACCTTGCCGATGAGGTCCGCCGCGAGGTCGCGGCCGCGGACGAAGATCTGGTCGGTCGTGCTGCGGCCGAGGCTGGACGTGAGCTTCTTGCGGCTCACTTCCGAACGGTCAGCTTCGTCTTGTAGCCCGACTCGCCGAAATCGGATTCAGGCACCAGCTCGACCTTGCTCCTGAACATCAACCTCGAGTGGATCGCGCTCTCGATCTGCGCCACCAGCGCGACGTCCGACTCGTGCCGTTCGGTGATCTCCACCTCGACCGGGATCGGAGGCTCGATCGAGGTCGCGTCGCCGGTGCGAACCACCCTTGCGCGGCCAGTCACGCGCGGCCGGAAGTCGCCGACCACGGCGAGGATGGCCGTCGGGTAGACGTTCACGCCGCGGACGATGAACATATCGTCGCGACGTCCAAGCACGCGCTGCCGATAGCTCGTCCGCCCACACTCGCACGAGGTTCCCTCGATGCGCACGATGTCACCGCCGAGAAAGCGCACGATCGGCATCGCCTCGCGCGTCAGCGTGGTGTACACGAGCTCGCCGACGGCGCCGGTCTCGATCTCCATTGGCGCGCGCGTGTCCGGATCGATGAGCTCGGTCCACACATGCCCGGCGCCGCAGAAGTGCATGCCCTGCTGGTGAGGACACTCACCAAAAAGCGAGGGAGCGATGTCGCCGATGCCCATCACCTCGGTGACGGTGACGCCCAGCACGCGCTGGATGTGATCGCGGATGGCTGGAATTCCGCCGCCCGGTTCGCCGCCGGTCACGACGTGGGTCAGAGCGAGCGCACCTGGGTCGGCATCGCTCTTCTCGAGGAGGTTGGCCACGTACTGGGCGAAAGACGCGGTCGAGAGGAGCGTGTCGGCAAGGCCGGCGCGAAATCCGAAGATCACCCGCTCCGTGTCACCTGGCGCCACCGGCACCGAGCGTGTCCCAATGCGCAGCAAGACGAAATGCGTGTGCCCGGCCACAAACGGACCGGCGCCGAATGTCGTCAGCACGGTGCTGTGCTCGTGGATGCCGGTCGCGTAATAGGTCCGAGTGCCCATGGTCGTCCACGACTCCATATCGCCACGTGTCAGCGCAAGCACGCTCGGACTGCCGGAGGTGCCGCTCGTCTGATACACGCGCTTGACCTGGTCCGGCGATACGCACAGGTTGCTGCCGAACGGCGGGTCCTCGTCAAGGGCCTGCTTCAGCTCCTGCTTGGTCGTGAAGGGGAGATTTGACACGTCGGTCAGCCCGACGAACGTCGTGCCAACGCCCGCGTCGCGCCACTTGCGAGCGTAGAAAGGTGATGCTTCGCGGAGCCTGCGGTACTGACGTTCCCAGGCCGCGCCGCTGAGGTGCTGGACCTCATCCGGTGTAGCGGTCTCTACCTCTCGCTCCCAGATCCAGTCCTTGTCGCAGGCATCCCCGCGCAACCGGCCGGCGGTAGTTGCCATGTCGAGGCACAGATTAACCTTGCGGACTGGTGCCACTCCTGCCCACGACCGTGGTCGGCAGCTATCCGCAGCCGGACTGGCTTGTCGATCGCCATATGCTCGGCAGCCGTCTTCCGCCGCGCGTGCGTGCGAAGGAGATCTGGCGCGTAGCACCCGAGTTTCTCGAGCAGGCCCAGGACGACGCGACTGTCGTCGCGATCCGTGACATGGAGCGGGCGGGGATCGACATCGTCACGGATGGCGAGATTCGGCGCGAGAGCTACTCGAATCGCTTTGCCACCGCGCTCGAGGGCATGGACCTCGACAACCCGGGCACTGCGCTCGACCGGACCGGCCACCCCAATCCGGTGCCTCGCGTCGTGGGTCCGATTCGGCGCGCGCGGCCGGTCGAGAAACGCGACGTGCAGTTCCTGCGCGCGAACACAGACCGCGCGATCAAAGCGACCCTGCCCGGACCGTTCACCATGTCGCAGCAGGCGCAGGACGACTACTACCGCGACGACGAGGCGTTCGCGATGGCGCTCGCCGAGGCCGTGAACGAGGAGGTGCGCGATCTGTTCGCCGCGGGCGCCGACGTCGTTCAGCTCGACGAGCCATACCTCCAGGCGCGCGCGGAAAAGGCGCAGCGCTTCGCGATCAAGGCCATCAATCGCGCCTTCCATGGGATCACCGGCACGACGGCGCTGCATACGTGCTTCGGCTACGCGCACATCGTCCACAACCGGCCCGGCGGTTATCCGTTTCTCGAGCCGCTCGCCGATGTCGATGTGCGTCAGATCTCGATAGAGTCCGCGCAGCAGAAGGTCGACCTGGGCGTGCTCCGATCCTTCGGGGGCAAGACCCTCATCGTCGGAGTGATCGATCTGTCAGACGAGAGCCCCGTGGAGGACGTCGAGACGCTGGTCCGGCGGATCAGGAACGCTCTTCAATTCGTCGCTCCGGAGCGACTCATCCTCGCCCCGGACTGCGGCATGAAGTACCTGCCGCGCGAGAAGGCATTCGGCAAGCTCAGCGCGCTCGCCAGGGCGGCGGAGCGAGTGAGGGCGGAGCTCTAAGACTTTCCGCCCTCTCCTCTATACCTCTCACACCCTCCGCCGGCTGGCTCAGCCTACTTCCGCCTGAAGTTGAAGCAGCACACCCCGTCGATCTCGAGTGGAACCGTGTCGCTCTCTGCGGCAACGTTGTTCTCAGCCCCCTCCTGAAGCGCCGCGGCGAGCGAGTAGGCGCCCACCGACTCGAGAAGGCTGGATGTCGTGGGCCCGCCGACGTCGGCGACCTTGACTGAGATCGTCAGCGTGCATGGCGTCGACGAGCAGTTGATCGAACCGGTTTCCGGCTTGCCGGTAAAGGTCGGGCCTGTGCCGGGTTCCGGATAGGTCATCACGTGCGGGAAGCACGCCGACACGGAGCAAAGGTCGATCGTCTGCATCGCGCCTGCGTAGAAGATCGGCTGGTTGGCCGCGTTGTTCTCCATCGCGGCGTAGTAGATGGTGTTGCCCATCTGCCAGCGGGTGACGTACTGCACGTTGGTCGCGCCCTGGATCGCGGTGATCGCCGCCTCTGGATGCCTCAGATCGGTCACCTGCATCGTGACGTTGAGAGTCGAGCCGTTAGGCGAGAAGCTGAGCTGGCTGGAGCGGATGTCCATGCCCGACTGGTTGCCGCCGCCGATCACGGCATAGCGCGCGTCGCCCGCTGGGTCGCTCAGGCCGCTCACCGGCGAGTTCGACGGCCCGCTGACCTTGGTGCCGAACAGGCCCAGCCCGGATGATTGGCGCGCGATGGTGATCACGCCTGCGCCGCAGTGGTCGGCCACCTGGACTGTGCATGTGCCGGGCGGCTGCACCAGCTTGTTCGACGTGTCGTCGTAGACGATCTCGGCCGCGCCGGTCAGGTCAATGGTCACGCCGAAGAAGTCGGCCAGGTTGCGGTTGCCGGTCTGGGCGATGCATCCGGTGCCGGCAAGACAGACATCGTCGTAATGCATCGGGTGCGGCGTGACCTTGACGAGCTGCGTCGACGGCGCCGCGCCTGTGATGCCGCCGGACGAGTTGGTCGGGAAGACGACCTGCGACATGAAGACGTTCCACGACTGGTTGCTGTGGCTGCTCGGGTCGACCTGCTTGTCGGACCCATACCAGACCGCGTCCGCGCGGCCGGGCCCTCCGGCCTTGAGCCACGGAAAGACATTCGTTGCGTCGCCAGTGGCGGTCGAGCCGTCGCTGACCTGGACCGGCGCCGTCCACGCGGTCCATCCGCTGGCCGCGCTCGAGGCGCTCACAAACGTCTGGCGGAGCGCGGGATCGTTGTTGGCCGGACTGACCGTCCAGACCACCTCGAGGTTGCGGCCGGAGTCCATCGAGAGGACCGAGAAGAGCGTGTCGGGCGAACCGGTTGGCGTATCGGCGATGTGGACGAGCTTCTTGAGGTCCTGGCCGCCCGCGCCGTTGTCATCCAGGAATTTCAAAGTCCCGGTTGAGTCCGGCGTGCCGATGTTCATCCAGAGCCCGCTCGACGTGCATCCGTTGTTGGTGGTGCAGCCGGCGGCTTGAAACACTTTGCCTGTGACCTGGTCGATCGCTGGATAGCCATCGGGACCGAACGGCGAATAGCTCGTGCTGGTCGTAGGGGTCACATCCGCGGTGGCGTTGACGTAGTTCAGGCCGTCCGTGCTCTTGTTCCACTGAGCGCCCCCGTTCGGCCCCGGACCGACAATGTTGTTCCACTCCAGGTAGACCAACGGGCGCGGGCCGGTGTAGGCCGATTGGTTGGGCGTGCCGGGGGCTGGATCGTAAACAGCCAGCCACTGGCGGTCGGAGCCCGGGCTGCTGCCGGCGCAACCGAGGAAGTTCTCCTGGTCAGTCGCGCCCGGGTTTGTCGGTCCGGTCACTGCCACGCGCTGGCAGGCCAGCGCCCAGAGGTCGGCGAAGTACTGCTTGCCGCTGCGGTCGAAGGCGATGTCCGTGTCGCCGCCGCCTGGCCCTGGCGCCGGGATGCCCGTTGCCGGCGACGCCGGGATCTTCTGCGTCATGACGCGGAAGGTGTGGCCGCCATCGACAGAGCCGAACCACGTGCTGCGCTGGGTGCCGGTCCCGGTGGGCCCGCTGTTGAAGACCCGGCCTTGCGGGTCGATCGCGATATCGGGCTCGCCGTTGGTGTGGATCGGATCGACGATGGTTGGGGTCTCGAAAGCGATCGCGGCGGCGTCAGCCGTCTTTATCCCCCCGTGTAACGGCGCCAGCGCTACCGCGCCCGCGACAAGAGCGACCAGGGTCCAGATTGCCACGCGTGGACGAACCATGACCACACCCCCCTTCGATGGACCCTGGTGCCACCCGGGCCCTCACCGCCTCAGTTCTGACCTAAGTGCATATCACCCAGGCCGGCTGGGAGGCATCCCTCAAATGTGGTATTCGGAGCCTATCGAGGCGAGGAGCCGGCCCTCCGGGCGACGTGCGTCAACTCTTCCATGGCCTGCCGCGCCAGCTTGACCGCCCGGGCGTAGGCGGCTTTGCTCGGCGGCCTCGAGCCTCCCCGCAACGATGCGTCTATGAAGCGCTTTGCCTGCTCCGACGGATCCTTCGCCAACGTCATCCTCCCTTCAGCTCAGACCAGAACCGGTCGATGATCAATTCCGCGAACCACTCCGACCAGTATTTCTGTTTCAGCTTCTTCTTGGCCAGGTAGTTGCGGAACTCAGGAGTCACCTCGAGCTCGGCGACCAGCAGCGGCACAACATCATCGGGCCGGATCTCCTTGATGAATCCATGCGTCGCAGTGTAGGAGTGCTTGGCCTTCGCCTTCCACGCCCCGGCGTCCTCTTGCAGCAGGTTGGTGAGACCGGCGTCCTTCAGGTCCTGGAGCTTCTTCTGGGTCAGCGCCACGACTACGTCCAGAGCACCATTCGCGTCGCCCACGCAGCCGAGGTGAACACCGCGACGAGCTGGACGGCGAACAGCCCGATTGTCCAACCGTAGAGGCCGCTCGGGCCGCCGTCGCTCAGCCAGAGCAGGCTTATCGCGACCGTGACGAGGCTGATGGCAAACGTGCCCAGAAGCGCGGTGCCGGTCAGCCGATAGGGCTCGACCACGTGCTCGGGCACGCTTCCCGAGTAGGACTGGTACGCCGCGATGATGATGCCGAGGAACACGAGCTCGAAGCCGGCAAATGCCGCCGACGAGCCGAGGATCGCGATCACGACGTCTTTTGGCTCGATCAAGTCCCGCCAAGAATAGATAGAGGAGCGGGGTCAGGCCCACCGCCCCTCTCCCCTGATTGTTCGGTTCAGCAGGTCCCTGGCGGCTGGTGGAAGAACGAGAACGGGTTCAGGTCGCCCAGGAACGTGTAGCGGCCCTTGGTGGAATCGCTCTGCGTCGGCTGCGAGACGTCGTTGGGTGATGTCCGCATGAACCACGGGAGGAAAGCCTCGTCCTGCGGGTGGTAGGTGCCGTCGCTGAAGGCGTTCTGGTGGAACGGGTTCGTGCCGACGGAAAAGCCGATGTTCAAGGTCGGATCGCCCGTCTCGAGCAGGTTGTTGCAGCCGTATTGCGGGGCGATCGGTGACTTCCAGGCTTGGACCAAGTTGGTGGCGAACGGGTCGTTCGCCCACTCGGTGATCTCGTGACTCAGGCCGTTGATGTCCTGCTTGGCCCACGACTGTGTCGGGTCGAGGGTGAAAAAGCCGGCGGTCATCCAGGACGCCCAAACGAACGTCTGGACCCCGGCCCGCGCCTGTCCGTCACTCTCTTCGTCCGCTGGACTGGTCGTCGGGACCGCGCCGTGCGCGCCGATCACGCAGCAGTGCTTTGGCATGTGGTCGGCATAGAGCACCAAATCGCTGGTTAGAAAGACGGTCAGTCGCTGGGGGCTCAGATGGAGCTGCGGGATCAGGCTCTCGACCTGAGGCTGAAACCATGTGTCATCGACGGCGGCGAACCCGATGTTTGTTGCTGGGTTCGTGCGCACGACGCCGTCGACCGCCGGAACGTCGATGCTGATCGGGCGACGGACCGCCGGCCTGAGGTTCAGGTGGTAGCCGGTGCCGATCTTGTTGAATTGGGAGCGCATCGTGGCGTCCAGAAGCTGGACCCCGGTGTTACCGGCGGAGAGGGCGCCGCCGGAGCTCTTGCCAAAGGCGCCGCTCGCGAAGCTCGTCGTCGCGATTGTCGAGACGTAGTCCGCACGCTGGAACAGCGGCGAGGCGAGAATCGCGGCCACAGTGTCCCAACCGTTGAACGCCCTGCCCCCCACCTTCACGTCGAGCGGGATGATGTCGACCCCGATCGTGGCGGCGTGTCCGGTGCTCGGGTCCGCGCCGACGATGTCGTACGTATAGGTGTGACCGTCCGCGGGGTTGACGCTCTGGCCGGACCAGTGCCGAACGGTTCGAGCCCCGGGGGTCGGCGTCTCCTCGTGGAATCGCTTCGAGGTCGGATTCCGGGTCGAGTCGTCGCCGTTTGAGGAATCCTCGGCCGCGACGCCCACGGATGTAAAGGTGAGCGCGGCAACCGCGATCAGTGCCGCTCCAGGCAGGCGAAACGTCCGGCTACGCGGCATTCGAGACGACCCTCTTCAAACCCTCTTGACGGCAAAGCCCACCAATCAGGCGGGCTGTTGCGATAGTAGCGAGGCCCAGAACCGCCGCCACAAATTAACGAAAAATTTCGCCCAAAAAACGTTAATCGACCGACGTTTGGGACAAGTGATCCATAGCGTCTGGGACAAAACGGAAGGAGGGTCCGATCCGCTGCGCCTCTCGGTCTGCGGCGCGGGTTCCGGAGACAGGGGCTGCGGTACGCTCTTTTGACGCGCCGCCGTAGCTCAATTGGCAGAGCAGCTGTTTTGTAAACAGCAGGTTACGGGTTCGATTCCTGTCGGCGGCTCCATGAGCGGCTTCATGGGAGGAAAGATGGACGCGGACGAAAGGTCTCGGCTGATCCGCCAATACCGCGACGGCTATCGAGTCGTCCTCGAAGCGCTCGACGGCGTGACCGAGGAGGAGCTCGACCGATCGGCCACCGGCGACTGGACGCCGCGCCAGATCGCCCACCATCTCGCCGACAGCGAGATGATGTCCGCCATTCGGATCCGGCGCTTGCTGGTCGAGGCCGAACCGATGCTGGACGGATACGACGAGAAGGCGTTTGCCGAGCGCCTGACGTCTGACCGCCCGGTCCAGCCGTCGCTCGAAGCGATGCGCTGGGCGCGTGAAACCTGTTCGCAGCTTCTCGACCGCATGACAGAGGACGATTGGCGGATCGCCGGCACGCACGCCGAATCGGGCCGTTACGGCACCGAAGACTGGCTGAAGATCTACGCCGCCCACGCCCACGATCACGCGGGCCAGATCCGGCGCGCCCGCGGCATGGCCTGAGCGTTGGCGACCCGCACGGTGCTCGACGCCGCCCTCACCCGTGCCCAGTCGCGACGCCAGGCCGATCTGGATGACTTGCTGGATGTGCTGCGGATCCCGTCGATCAGCACGCTGCCGGAGCGCCGGGACGACTGCCTGCGCAACGCCCGCTGGCTGAGTGATCGCTTCACAGCCATGGGCCTGCAGGGACGCATCGTCGAGGTGGTCGCCGGCGGCCTTCCGGTGGTGGTCGCCGACTGGAACGGCCGGCCTGGCAAGCCACACCTGACCATCTACGGCCACTACGACGTGCAGCCGGTCGATCCCATCGACGAGTGGAAGACGCCGCCCTTCGAGCCGGCGATCCGGGACGGCGAGATCTGGGCGCGCGGCGCCGCGGACAACAAGGGCAATCACATGGCGGCCGTCAAAGCCGCGGAGCACCTCTTCGCCGCCGGCGGACCGCCGATCAACCTGCGCTTCATCATCGAGGGCGAGGAGGAGATCACCGGACTGGCGCTCCCCCGCTACCTTCGCGCCAACGCGGCACAGCTGGAGACCGACGCCGTTCTGGTCTGGGACAGCGGCATGGACGAAGAGGGTCATCCGACACTGGCTACGGCGCTGCGCGGCATCCTCTACACGGAGCTCCATGCCCGAGGTCCCGCCGTCGACCTCCATTCGGGCAGCTTCGGAGGCATCGCGCCGAACCCGATCAACACACTGGCGCGCGTGATCGGCGAGCTGAAAGACCGCAACGGCCACATCACCGTCCCGGGTTTCTATGACGCGGTCCGCGATCCCGGCGCCGAGGAGCTGGCGGCTTGGAAGAACAAGGAAGCCGGGTATGTCGAGACGGTGAAGCGCATGATGGGGGCGAGGGCGCTGGAAGGCGAAGAGGAGTTCATGGCGCTCGCGCGAGTCGGGAGCCGCCCGACGCTGGACGCGAATGGCTTCATCGGCGGCTTCACCGGGAAGGGGGCCAAAACGGTAATCCCCGCCACCGCGACTGCAAAGGTGAGCATGCGTCTGGTGCCCGACCAGGACTGGAAGGTGATCCTCGCGTCGTTCGCAAAGCATGTGAAGAAGCTGACGACGCCAGGCGTCGAGATCAAGGTCGAGGTGCTTGGGTCAGCGCCCCCGGTGACATGTCCCGTCGATAACCAGGCGGCCCAGGTCTTGCGCGCCGCCTACCAGCAGGCTTTCGGCAAGGAGACTGCGCTGATCCGGGTTGGTGGCTCAGTCCCGGTCGCGGTGGACTTCCAGGAGGCGCTGGGAGCACCGCTCCTGATCAGCGGCATCGCCCAGGCCGACTCCGCCATCCACTCACCCAACGAGCACTTCGTCATCGACAACTACCACCGCGGCATCGAAACCGTGATCCGCCTCATCTGCGGTCTGGCCGAGGCGTAAACCGCCCGGCGTCACCCCCATAAAACCGTCGCCATCGGCTACGATCCCCGCGCCGTGCTGGTGCGTGGCTGGAAGCTGCCCTTCGTCTTCGGCCTGACCATAATCGTCGCCCTGCTCATGAACAGTACCGGCGCGCGAGATGGCGCGACGCTTGGCATGATCAAGAACGCGGCGCTGGGCGTGCGTCCTCCAGTCGACAACCAGAACCATCTCTATGTCCTGGACGGATGGGGCGGCGTCCACCCCGTCGGTGCGTCGCCGGCGCTGTCCTCCAGCACGTCGTGGCCGACAAAGGACATCGCCTACAGCCTCGCCCTCTTCCCGGATGGCACCGGCGGATACGTGATGGACGGATGGGGCGGCCTGCACCCTGTTGGCAGCGCCCACCCGGTGGACAGCGGCGTGTACTGGCCAGGATGGATCGGCGCGCGAGAGATCGTGATGGCGCCCTGGTCGTCGAGCGCAAACCCGGCCGGCTACCTGCTCGACGCCGACGGCGGCATTCACCCGTTTGGCGGCGCCCCGGCCATCGCCGGCAATTCGACGTGGCCCGGCGAAGGTGTCGCGCGCGCGTTCGTTCTCACGCCGGGAAGCACTCCGGCCCACGTCGCCGGCTACACCCTGGAGGGCGATGGCGGCGTTCATCCATTCGGGGGAGCCGCCCCGGTGATCGGGAACGCACGGTGGCCGACCGACATCGCCCGGGGGATCGTGCTGCTTTCCGGTCGCCGGACTTTCTTCGTCCAGGGATACACGCTCGACTACTCCGGCGCCATCCATCCGTTCGGCGGCGCTCCGGCGGTGACCCCCTCGGCGCAGTGGCCTGGTCAGGACATGGCCGACTCGATGGTTTCCTGGACCGCCGCGGCGGCGGGATCGCCCGGTGGCTGGGTCCTCGACCGCCACGGCGAGGTGCATGTATGGGGCAGCGCGCCGGCGCTCGCCGCATCGCAGACGTGGCCTGAGTGGGACATCGCGCGAGGGCTCGCCGGCGCGGGCAGTGGTGGCGGCAGCACAGAGCGGTTGATCCTCGAGGCGCGCCCGTCAGGTGACGGTTGGGGCTCGTATTACAACCAGCGCGATGCCCGATGGGCATCGGCGCAAGTCGGCGGCGCCACCTACCCGGTCTGGAAGATCGGATGCCTCATCTCCGACCTCGCGATGGTGTACGCGCATTTCGGTTACAAGTCCGTCACGCCCGCAACGATTGCCGCCCGCTCGGGTTGGTTCGATCTGCACGGCGCGATGTTCAACTCCGCGCTCAACGTTCCAGGGCACACCACGGTCATCGTTCGCGATCCCGACCTGTCCTGGATCAGAGCCCATGTCGCCGCCGGCCATCCGGTGATCGTCGGCATGAATCTCCCCACCGGCGGCACGCACTTTGTGACGCTGACGGGCCTGAACGGCGCGTCGGACTTCTGGACCAACGATCCGTGGGAGCAGAACGCGATGCACGTGCCGTTCTCGGGCGACTGGTTCGACCGCGGTCCGATCTACGAAGCGGTCGCCTTCCTTTAATAGGCTGGGTTGGCGCCCACCCGCTTCCGAGCCATCCTGCCTACGTGGCGAGAATTCCGCGCATTCCGTCAGGGCTGACGAAACGACCGTTTACTCTGCCTCAGGCGCGGATGGCCGGGCTCACGCTCAGCTCGCTGAGAGGTAAGGCATGGCGACGTCTGGGGAGTGAGCTTTATTGCTGGACTGGTCTGCGGGAGGATCCCTGGATGCTCTTGTCGGCATGGCGAAGCTTGCTGCCTCCAAACAGCACGTTCGCGGGAGCAACCGCCGCCTGGCTCTTGGGTCTCGACCTGGATCCGACCAATCCAGTCGAGATCGTCGCGCCTTACCGGTCCGGCGTCCGTCCGCGAGCAGGCCTCAGCGTGCGTCGCTGCGACATTGCGGAGAGCGAGACCGTCACAATCCGAGGCCTTCGCGCGACAACGCTGCACCGGACACCTTGTCGACCTGTGCATTCAACGCACCGCGGTTGAGGCTCTCGCCGCCATCGACATGGCCGTCCGTGCCGGACTCACCGACACAGCCGCTCTGAGCAGCTACTGCGAGACAGTCAAGGGCCGGGCTGGATCACGGCGTCTGCAGACGCTTGCAATGCTGGCGGCGCCGGCCGAGTCGCCGATGGAGACGCGGCTTCGATGGCTGCTCATCGAATCTGGCCTTCCGCCGCCCGAGGTGCAAAGAGATCTCCGCGATGACGACGGCCGCTTCGTAGGCCGAGCTGACCTCTACTACGCGGCGTCGCGGCTCGCCATCGAATACGACGGTGGCAACCACCGCGATCGCTTGGTCGAGGACAATCGGCGCCAGAACTTGCTGATCAACGCTGGATTTCGTCTCTTGCGTTTCACGGCATCAGACGTGCATCAGCGCCCCGACGTGGTCACGGCGCAGGTGCGGGACGCTTTTACGAACGGTTGGCGCCAAACGAACTCAATTCACGCCTTGAGGGGCGCGGTTGACGCCAAACGTGCGGAAAGAGGCCGAGGGTCAGGGAGTCGGGTGGTCAGGAACCCTCGTCGACCTGGTAGATGTGGTCGGCCACGAGCCCGTGGGCTTCGCGATGGACCCGTACCGCGGTCTCAGCATCGGGCGCCTCGACCAGACAGAACACCTTTCCCGCCTTGTCGTCGACCCAGTACCGCTTGTAATCCACGCCGTACTCACCTTGTTTTGCCAGGTCCGCCTCGTGTGCCTTGGCGACATCCGCCGCCGTGGTGCCGTCGGGCAGCGTTTCGTGAACATCCATGAAGAGCGGCATATCGAATCCTCCCTAAACCCCAACGACGTTACGGTCCACCTAGGTTAGCCCCGCAACAGAGATGGCGGGGGCCATCGTAGATCCTTTTCGAACTCTTGCCGGGCACTGGGCGCCTGGCCCGGTGGGTAATCGCTCACATGTCTGACTTGGATGTCGCGCGGAGGCTCGGACCCGCGACTGACTCGGAAGACCAGTTCCTCACCGACCTGGTGCTCTTCTGCACGTCCCATGGGCCGAAGGCGACGCCTACCTCTCGTACCAGCCCTCGAGAAAGGCGCGTCCAAGGGTGCCGTTGAAGACCATGTACATCAGCCAGGCGGGCGTCGCTCCCCGGTCAATCTCGATCTTCTCGGCCTCGAGGGCGAGGACCGCGAAGATGTAGCGGTGCTTTCCAGTGCCGGGCGGCGGCGCGGCGCCAACGTAGCGCATCGATCTGGCGTCGTTCGGGAGCTGGAAGGCACCCGGCGGGAGACTTGAGCCGGACTCATCGCCGGCTCCGGTAGGCAGCTCGGTGACGTTGCCCGGTATGTTCACCACGGCCCAGTGCCAGAAGCCAAGGACGGTGGGCGCTTCGGGGTCGACCATGGTGACCACGAAGCTCTTCGTCCGTGAGGGGAAGCCGCTCCAGGAGAGTTGCGGCGAGACGTCCTGGCCGCCGGCGCCGAATACGCCGCTGACCTGCGGCATCGCCAGCTTCTCACCTTCCCGGAGGTCGCTGCTGGTCAGTGAGAAGGAGGCCGCCCGGGGAAGGTTGTCGTAGGGGTTCCAGCTCATTTCGACTTCTCCTATCTTGCGCCGGAGAGTTGAATCGCGGGAAGGGAGCGGAGAGGGAGAGATTCGAACTCTCGATGGGCCAGTGACCCATAACGGTTTTCGAGACCGCCGCCTTCAACCACTCGGCCACCTCTCCGAGACCCGTGCAGCGCTATTTATCCCACACGTGCCTGGAGCTCAAATGGCGGTCCCGACCGGATTCGAACCGGCGTTCTCGGCCTTGACAGGGCCGCGTGTTTGGCCAGGCTACACCACGGGACCGGCAGCGGCTAAGTCTACCAACGGCCTGGGAATCACCCCGAACTGAACGGTAGGGGGATTCGAGACCCCAAACCTATAATTCCCTCCGGCGTGAGCGACACCGACCGCGCGACCTCAGGCTCTCCGGACGACCTTCGTAGACGCTTCCAGATCCTGGAAAGAGTCGCGATCTTCTTCACGCTGCCGGACAACATCCTCCACGCCCTGGCGCGGCGCCTCGCCCCCGCCGCGGCCGCCAAGGGCTCGGTGATCGTTCACCAGGGCGACCCCGGCGACACCATGTTCATCGTCGAGTCGGGCCGCTGCGAGGTGTACGTCGAGGAGTCGCCCGGCCACACCATCACCATCGCGCTGATGGGACCGGACGATTTCTTCGGCGAGATGGCATTGATCTCTGAAGAGACGCGCACGGCAAGCGTCCGTGCGCTCGAGGACTGCCGGCTGCTCACCCTCGACCGGAAGACCCTGTACGAGACGGTGCCGGCGGAATCCGACGCCTTGATCGAGCTCACCAAGCTCGTCGAGCAGCGCAAGGACACCTTGCCCAACCTCATCGCCCGCGCACGCATGGTGGCGCCTGAGCAGGCTGCTTCGACCGTAGCCGTCTACTCCCCCAAGGGAGGCTCCGGCCGGACGACCATAGCCGTGAACATGGCGGCCGCGCTGGCCAAGCGGTTCCCGGGCGAGGTCCTGCTCGTCGACCTGGCCCTCCCCTACAACCACGCCGCCCTGATCTCTTACCTCACACCGACGGGCTGCCTTGCCGCCGCCAGCCAGGTCCCGCCGCAGAACTTCGAAGAAGCGGTGCTGGGCGCCATCCTCCACCACCCGGGCGGCATGATGCTGCTGCCTGGAGTGCTGCGGGCCGAGCAGGCCGACCTCATCACCGTCGACCTCGTCAACCGCGCCATGGGCATCCTGGTCAACGCGTTTCGCTACATCATCTTCGACCTCGGTGTCGCGTTCACAGACATCGTTATCAGCGTCCTCGACCACTCCCAGCGCGTGCTCGTGCTGGTCACGCCAGAGCTCTCGTCCCTGAAGGACGTCGGCGAGCTGCTGAACATCTTCAACAATGTCCTCAACATCGTCCCGGGCCGCGTCATCCTCGCCCTCAACAACAAGGTCCCAAAGTCGGTGGTCAGCAAAGAGGATGTCGTCCGGACGCTCAAACAGGAGCTGTCGGTCGAGATCGATTTCGACGGGACCAAGCCGGACGAGGCGGCCGTCAAGGGGGAGATCCTCGTCCTCACCGACCCCAAGAGCGCGATCGCGCGTGGGGTCGAGCAGCTGGCTCAGATGATCTCCGGAAGCACGGGCGCCGGCGAGTCCAAGGAAAAGAAAGGGTTCAAGCTGGGCCGCCGGTAGGCACCTCCCCAATCAATGGGGAGTAGCTGTGAATCGTCGTGGTAACATCCCAAGCGTGATCGAACAAGCTGTCGTCTCACTAACCCCCGAAGCCCAGTCGCGCCTCAAGGAGCTGCTCGCCAAGGAACCGACACCAGGGCTCGCCCTCCGCATCTTCGTCAGCGGCGGCGGATGCTCAGGCATGCAGTACGGCATGGCCTTCGACGACCAGCGCCGAGCCGAAGATGTGATCGTCGACCATGATGGAGTCCAGATCGTTGTCGACGACTTCAGCGTCTCCTACATCCGCGGGGCGGAGATCGACTACGTCGACAGCCTGATGGGCGCCGGCTTCACGGTGCACAACCCCAATGCGGTGCACTCGTGCTCGTGCGGCCACTCGTTCGACACCGGCGAAGACGCAAGCGGCGCGCAGGCCTGCGGCTGCGGCCACTAAACCTCTAAACGCTTCGATCCCGACGCCTTAGAGAGCTCGCGCTTCTTACCATGGGCGTGATCACGCCCATCGGCATCCTCGCGGTGAACGCATCCGCCTTCGTGATGGTGCACCTCCAGGCCTTCCGCGTCGGCATCGCCGCCTGCGCGCTCATCAGCGGTCTGGTCTTGAACGGCCTCACCGCGTGGTGGCTGCTGCGCCTGGCCAGCCGCAACGCTCCTCCACTTTTTCGCGAGTACCGGATGTGGGCCATCGGAGCCGCCGTGGCGATCGTTCTGGTGACCGCGGGCGGCGGCGGCTATCTCACCTACCTCGGGTTGAAAGACCCTCAGCGGCTGCCGGACGCACTTTCGGTCATCGTGGCCACGTTCATGCTGGTGCTGCCGCTCGCCGTGTCGGTGGCGGCGCGGCGAATCGCGGGCATCGGGGGCATCATCCCGGTCGAAGAGCCTCCCGGAAAAGAAAGGAGCCCCCGCCGTCGCGAGGGCTCCCTTAGACAGCGCGGGGGGATCAAGATCCCCCCACGGACCCCCCTCTCGTAACCACGATTGGGCGGCGCTCCGCCCAAAGCTGGGAGACGGCCGGAATGAATCCGGCCTTCATGCAATGCAAAAAAGAAGAGCCCCTCTCACGAGGGGCTCTTAAAAAGTCGGATTTGGTCCGGATTACATCATGTCGGGCGACATGCCGCCCGGCATTCCGCCGCCGCCCCTCTTGTCCTCGGGCACCTCGGTGACCATCGCCTCGGTGGTGAGGACCATGGCTGCGATCGATGCCGCGTTCTGCAGCGCCGACCGGGTGACCTTCGCGGGGTCGACGATGCCCGCCTCGAACATGTTCACGAACTTGTCGTTGAGAGCGTCGTAGCCCTCGCCTGCCTTGCTCTTGCGGATCTGCTCGACGATGAGCGAGCCTTCCTTGCCCGCGTTGAGTGCGATCTGCTTGACCGGCTCCTCGAGCGACTTACGGACGATCGCGACCCCGGTCGCCTGGTCGTCCTTCAGGCCGAGTCCGCCGTCGAGCTTCTTCTGCGCGTTCAGCAGCACCGTGCCGCCGCCGGCGACGATGCCCTCTTCGATCGCGGCCCTGGTTGCGCTCAAGGCGTCCTCGATGCGGTGCTTCTTCTCCTTCTGCTCCACCTCGGTCGCGGCGCCAACCTTGATCACCGCGACGCCGCCGGCCAGCTTGGCCAGCCGCTCCTGCAGCTTCTCCTTGTCGAAGTCGGAGGTTGTCTCGTCGATCTGCGCCTTGATCTGCTTGATGCGGCCCTGGATGGCCTGCCGGCGCTTCTCGTCGTGCTCGATGTCGACCACGATCGTGGTGTCGTCCTTGTTGACGGTCACCTTGCGCGCCTTGCCAAGCTGCTCGACCTTGGTCTGGTCGAGCTTGAAACCGGCGTCTTCCGAGATCACTGTGCCGCCGGTCAGGATCGCCATGTCCTCGAGCATCGCCTTGCGGCGGTCGCCGAAGCCAGGCGCCTTGACGGCCACCGCCGTGAACGTGCCGCGCAGCTTGTTTACCACCAGCGTCGCGAGCGCTTCACCTTCTACGTCCTCAGCGACGATGAGCAGGGGCTTGCCCTGCTGCACGACGCGCTCCAGCACAGGCAGCAGGTCCTGGATGGCCGAGATCTTGCGGTCGGTGATGAGCACGTACGGCTCATCAAGAACCGCTTCCATCCGGTCGGGATTGGTGACCATGTAGGCGGCGATGTAGCCGCGGTCGAACTGCATGCCCTCGACGAACTCGAGCTCGGTCGTGATGGCCTGGTTGTCCTCGACGGTGATCACGCCATCCTTGCCGACCTTCAGGTTCGCCTCGGCGATGAGCTTGCCGATCTCTTCCGACTGGCTGGAGATCGCCGCGACGTGGGCGACGTCTTCGCTCTTGTCGGCGACCGGAACGGCGAGCCTCTTGATCTCTTCGACGACGGCCTCGACGGCCTTTTCGATTCCGATCTTGAGCTGCATCGGGTTTGCGCCCGCGGTGACGTTGCGGAAGCCTTCGTTGATCATGGTCTGGGCCAGGATCGTCGCGGTGGTCGTCCCGTCACCTGCGACGTCGTTGGTCTTGGTCGCCACCTCACGCAGCAGCTGCGCGCCGGTGTTCTCCATGGCGTCCTTGAGCTCGATCTCCCGCACGATCGTCACGCCGTCGTTGGTGACGGTCGGGGCACCGAACTTCTTCTCGAGAACCACGTTGCGTCCCTTGGGGCCGAGCGTGATCCGAACGGACTGGGCAACGGTGTCAATGCCCTTCTTGAGGTGCTGTCGCGCCTCTACGTCGAATGTGACTGTTTTTGCCATATGCGTTCCTCTTCTTCTGTCTTGGTTACTTCTTGCCGTTGCTGGCGAGGATCGCCAGAACGTCTTTCTCCGACACGATCAGATACTCGATCTCGTCGACCTTGAATTCGTTGCCGGCGTACTTGGCGTAGAGCACCTTGTCGCCGACCTTGAGCTCCATCGGCACCTTGGTGCCGTTGTCGAGGATCCTTCCGGTCCCCACTGCCTCCACGATGCCCTCCTGGGGCTTCTCCTTGGCGGTGTCCGGAAGGACGATCCCGCTCTTGGTCTTCTCCTCTTTCTCGACAGGCTTGACCACTACGCGGTCGCCCAACGGTCTCAGGTTCATGTGCAGCCCTCCTCAGCTGATTGTGTTTAGCAGTCCCTCGCCTCGAGCGCTTAGCACTCGGACAGGGCGACTGCTAATTCTAGTACCAACCGGGTTTGAACTGCTAAACGTCCCTCTCCGAGTCGGGGTCATCCTCGGCCAGAGGCGCCGACTCGGCATCCTGGATCATCCGCCGGGCGGTTTCCGCGTCGTCCTCGGGGACGAGCAGCCGGGCGGGGCTCAGATCGACGCCTACTCCGTAGGCGTTGTCGCCGAAGACCTCGGCGCGCAGCCCGTTGGCCTCCAGGACCGCCCCCAGGATGTCGGCTCGGATTCGCTCGCCCTGGTAGACAACCACCCAGCCTTTGACGCTCACCGCTCCCAGCCTAGCGACGGATCGACCTCAGCAGGGGTCGGTCCACCGCCGAAATATCCGGCGGCGGCGATCATCGCGGCATTGTCGGTGCAGAGCTCGAGCGGCGGCATCGTCAGCCGCGCCCGGTCCCCAACCACCTCGACCGCCCGTCTGCGGAGCAATGTGTTGGCCGCCACGCCGCCGGCGACGACAACCTCGGCCACCGGCTGATCGTCGAGTGCCACGTCGAGCTTGGCGAGAAGCGACTCGACGACGGACTGCTCGAAGGCCGCGGCGAGATCCGCTCGGTCCTGGTCGGTCACAGCCTCGCCGAGGTCGCGCAAGCGATACAGGAGCGCAGTCTTGAGGCCGCTGAAGCTGTACTCCAGCCCTTCGAGGAAGGGCTTCGGCAGAGGTTGCCGCTTGGCGTTGCCGGAGCGGGCGAGTCGATCGAGCGCCGGCCCGCCGGGATACCCCAGGCCGAGCATTCGCGCCGCCTTGTCGAACGCTTCGCCCGCCGCGTCGTCGCGTGTCCGCCCGATGACCTCGAATCGTCCGTGACCCGGCATTCGGACCAGGTCGGAGTGCGCGCCGCTCACCACGAGTCCCAGCAGCGGCGGCTCGAGATCGGGTCGCGCGAGCATCCCGGCGTAGATGTGACCCCACAGGTGATTGACGCCCGTCAGGGGTTTGGTCCACGCGGCGGCCAGGCCCTCCCCGACGCCGACGCCCACCAGCAGGCATCCGACGAGGCCAGGGCCACGCGTCACCGCGAGGAGGTCGATGTCGTCCGGCGTGGCGCCCGCATTCTCAAGCGCCAGCTCGAGGAGGCGAGGCAATCGCTCGAGATGGTCCCGCGCGGCGAGCTCAGGCACGACACCACCGAACTTTTCGTGCAGGGCGACCTGGGTATGGATGACGTTGGCCAGGATCTTGCGGCCGTCCTCGACCACCGCGACAGAGGTCTCGTCGCAGCTTGTCTCAATGCCCAGCGTCAGAGACAAACCGTCGCCTCCGGCCCTTCGGGCCACCTCCCCATAAATGGGAGAGGAGTTTGATTCGGACCCTAATCGCTTTTGGTCAGGAGGTCGCGGCGAAGGCCTCTGACTTCCGCGTCGATCCGCTCCAGGTTCGCCTCGTAGGCCTTGCGGAAGCGCGGCGAGTGGATGGAATCTGACCACATCACGATCGCGTCTTCGCCGTTGTCCGTGTAGTAGCCCTTGCGCCGCCCGATCACCTTGAAGCCGAATGCCTCGTACATCTTCATGGCGTTGTCGTTGCTGGTCCGGACCTCGAGCGTCACCCACTTGGCGCCCATGTCGTAGGCGGACTGCACTAATCCGGCGAACAGGATCCGTCCGTAGCCCAGATGCTGGAGGTCGCGACGGACGCCGATCGTGGTGACGTGGGCTTCGTCGTACATCCGCCACATGCCGCCGTAGCCGATGATCGTCGGGTCGAAGTCCGCGATCCGGTAGCCAACCGGCCGGTCGACCTGGCCTTCCTGGCGCAGCACGACGTAGTGGGCGCTGCCGCGCGAGGCCAGCTCGCGGTAATAGGCGTTGCGCGGCCAGGGCGTGGCGAAGATCTCGCGTTCGATCTCCTGGACTGTGTTCACGTCGGCTTCACGCATGAGCTCGAGGGCGAGCTGCTGCCTCAGTTGAACCATTTAAGCCTTCGGGGGGAGCGTCTGCATGTAACTGATTTCGAGACTACCATAGGGAACTTCGCTTGCCGTCTCGAGCATTCTCGCGGCGGCCTCGACAAGGCGGCGCAGCTCCTTTTCAGGCTTGAATCGGTGCCCCGCGGCAATCAGCGCAGCCTCCCGATTCGCCACGCGACCGACGACGGGGTAGGTGGTCGGGATGTCCGACGCCTCGCCGAGGGCAGGCTCGCCGCCCGGCACCTGGTAGTAGAACCGGCCGCGGCCGGCGTCGGCGACGGCGGTCACCGGCTCGTCGCTGCGCGCGGATTGCAGCTCCAGGGTGGGCAGAGGGACGATCGGAACCCGGAGCCCGATCGCCAGGCCGAGGCCGAACGAGACCCCGACGCGGAGGCCGGTGAACGAACCCGGGCCACTTGCCACGGCGATCTTGGTGATCGGCGCCGACTGGATGAGGCCCTTCAGGTAGTCCAGATCCAGGCCTCGGCCCGGCGAAATCGTCTCTGACATCTGGCTCTGATCGATCGTGCCGACGACCGAGATGCTCGGCGACGAGGTATCAATGACTAAGATCACGCATCGTCCTGATCAGGCGGCGGTCGCCGCCAAGGTGCTCGATCTGGATCAGCGCGGCGCCGTCCACCTCGATCCTGTCCCCCCACTCGACCACGACCGCGCCCTGCTCGGCCAGCTCTTCGAGGCCGAGGTCGCGGAGCTCGCTGTTGCTCTCCACCCGATACAGATCGATATGCGCCAGCTGCAGCCGCCCGGGATAGACCCGCACGAGCTGGAAGGTCGGGCTGGCCACCGGCGACTCCGAGCCCGTGCCGTGCGCCACGCCGCGGACGAAGGTCGTCTTGCCGGCGCCGAGCGCACCCGTCAGGAGTACGACGTCACCCCGCCGCAGCCTCTCCCCGACGCGCCTTCCGGCCTCCTCGGTCTCCGCCGGGGAGCTGGTCGTTTCGCTAGGCAAAGTGGTCGTAGCCGGTTTTCTGCAGATGGACGGCCGCCCCGCGCGCATCCACGGCGGCAACCGTGTTCCCCTTGGTGAGGACGCCTACCGCGCGGAGTCCAGCCTCGGCGATGAGATGCTCCGGACCCACGCAAACCAGCTCCGCCTCCTCCCCGCTCGTCAGCGCGTCCTGGAGCGAGGCGCCGGGCACTCGCGGAACGTCAGCGACGCGCAGCACGCATCCGACACCTGCCATCGCAGCGAACTTCTCCATCTCTCGCACGAGACCGTCGGATATGTCCCCGCAGCACAGGGCGAGCTCATTCAGGCGCCGGCCCTCGTCGATGAGCGGAACGAGCCGGAGTGCCCGCCGCTCGCGCAGCGCAATCGCAGCCGCGCCGAGCGGGCCTGTGACTGCAACCGACCAACCCGCCTCGGCTTGCGCCCGGGCCAGGGGCATGGTCGTGGTGTGGCCGGCGACGGTGAGGGTCAGAACCGCCGGTCCTGTTGTCGCGCTCATGTCGCCCCCGGCGATGGCGAGTTTGAACCCCTTGGCGAGACCCGCCATGCCGCCATAAAGGCTCGTCAGGCGTTCGACCGTCCACGATTTCGGCATTGCGATCGAGGCGAGGGCCCACAATGGCTGCGCGCCCTTCGCGGCCAGGTCTCCGAGGGCAAGGGCCAACGCCCGCCACCCCACGTCTTCTGCGGTCATCCAGTCGAAGTCGTAATGCACACCTTCGACGAAAGTGTCGGTGCTCGCGACGACGAACCCGGTCGCGTCGGCGATGACCGCCGCGTCGTCGCCGCCGGCACCCGAGGAAAGGTATGGCTTGATGCGTTCGAGCAGGCCAAGCTCGCCGAGGCCATCGATCGTCACGGGGTGAGCATGGCATGCAGGCGGCGCACGGCCTGCTCGGGATCGGCCGCGTCAGCCACCGCACGGATGACGCACGCTCGGCGGACACCGAGGGCCCTCAGCTGTGGCAGGTTGGTCTCGTCGATGCCGCCAATCCCAAAAACCGGCACGGGCGCAAGCGCCTCGGCCACCGCGGCAACCCCGGCCGGTCCAATGATTCGCTTCGCGCTTTTGACCGGCGTGGCGAAAGCCGCGCCGCAACCGATGTAGTCGGCGCCGTCTTCAACCGCCTGTCGGGCGGCATCGACGGTCGACGCCGAGGCACCGATGAGCAGACGGTCGCCGGCGACCCGGCGGGCTCCGGCGACCGAGAGGTCGTCTGGGCCGAGGTGCACGCCATCGGCGCCGCTCAGCAGCGCGATGTCGACGTAGTCGTTGACTACCAGCAGCGCGTCGGCAATCAGGGCACGCAGCTCGCGGGCCAGGGCGAGCAGCTCGCCGCGGCGCAGGGACTTGTGGCGCAGCTGCACGATCTCGGCGCCTCCGCGCGCCGAAGCGGCGGCGATTTCGACCACGCGTTCACGAGAAGCGTCGGGTGTGATCACGTAAAGCCTCGCGAGCCCCAACCGGCGATTCGCGCCACCTTCCCCGCTGCGCGGGGAAGAGTGCTTGTTCAGCTGAGGATCTGGCGCAGCTTTTCCCGGAAGGCCTTCGGCGCTGTGTCGCAGTCGCACGAATGCTTGACCAGGCGCTTCAAATGGTCCTGGAACTCGTAGTGATCCATGCAATCAGGACAGCCCTCGATGTGAAGCTGGACCTGCAGCGCCTCCGTATCGTTCAACTCTCGATCGACGTAGCGGTCGAGCTTGTCAGAACACTCTTCGCATCTCATTCCTGTGGCACCTGCCTCATGCCGTGAGCCGCACGATACCCGATTCGACGGCATAGTCATAGAGGGATTTTTGGAGTTGTTGGCGCGCCCTGTGAAGCCGGGACATCACGGTCCCGATCGGCACTCCCAGGGTGTCGGCGGCGTCCTTGTAGGAGAAGCCTTCCACGTCGACCAGAAGCACGACTTCCCTGTGCAGCGGCGGCAGCTTGTCGACCGCCGCCACCACCTCCGACGCGGCGATCTTGTCCAGCACGTCAGCTTCTGGCCGCGCGCCCTCGTCCTTCAGCTTGTCGTACAGCACGAACTCGCCCAGGTCGTCCAGGCTCACGTCGTCTTTTCTGGAGCCCTTGAAGCGATCCCAGAAGAGGTTCCGCATGATCGCGAACAGCCAGGCCCTCATGTTCGTCCCAGCCTGGTAGCTGTGCTGGTAGCGCAGCGCGCGAAGGTACGCCTCCTGGACGAGATCCTGCGCCTGATCCGAGTCGTGCGTGAGTCGGAGCGCGCCCCTGTACAACGTGTCGAGATGGGTCAATGCCTCTTCCGCGAAGGCAGTTTGTGCGGCGGGTTCCGCCATCAGTACTGCCAGTGTAGGATCACCTGCCTTGCAACCATTTGAAGCGCCGCGCGGCCGGCCGTATTCCAGATGAAGGGTCCGCTGCGCATCGTGCAGGTCGGCATGGGCTTCTGGGGCCGCGACTGGGCGCGGATGGTGATTCCAGAGATTGACGACGTCGAGCTTGTCGCGTGCGTCGACTCAGACGCCCAGGCCCTGGCGTTGCTCCAGAAGCAAATGGGGATTTCCAGCGGGCGGTGCTTCAGCAGCCTGCAAGCCGCGCTCGACGCTTTCGGGGCCGACGCAGTCCTGAACACGACGACGCTCTCGGGCCACGCCCCCGTCACCAGAGCCGCGCTCGAAGCAGGTCTCCACGTCCTGGTCGAGAAGCCGTTTGCAGAGACACTCGAGTGCGCGCAGGAGCTGGTCGAACTGGCGGCGGCCAGAGGCGTGACGCTGATGGTGAGCCAGAACTATCGCTTCTTTCCAGCCGTGCGGACGGCTGCCCGTCTCGTCCATGAGGGCTCCCTCGGCGAGCTCTATGAAGTTTCGGTTGACTTTCGCCGCAACGACCCCGCGCCGCCCAACCCCAAGCGCCGGCATCACACCCACGACACCCAGCCCTTGCTCATCGACATGTCGATCCACCACTTCGACCTCCTTCGCCTCGTCCTCGGAAGGGCTCCAGTGGCGATCTCGTGCCGCGCGTGGAACCCGCTCTGGAGTGGTTATCTCGGTCCTCCGGTCGGCGTAGCGTCGATGCTGTTCGAAGGCGATCTCGAGGTGAGCTATCGCGGCAGCTGGATCAGCGCCGGCCCCGAGACGGCGTGGGCGGGGGAATGGAGGATGGAGTTCGAGCAGGGACACCTTTTCTGGACGAGCAGGGGCGAGGACAACAGGCTCGAGGATCGAGTCATGTGGAGGCCGCGCCGCGGCAGGGCGCGCGGGATCACTCTGTCCACCATGCCCCATATCGACCGCGCCGGGTCGCTCGCGGAGTTCGCCGCCTCCCTGCGCGCAAATCGCGAGCCCGAGACCTCGGGACGCGACAACCTCGGCACCATCGCGCTGATGAGTGCCGCCGTGGAGTCGGCCGCCCGCCGAGAGTGGGTGCAGGTCAGTCAGCAGGGCTCCCAGGTGGCCATCTGACCGCCGCCTGAGTCCGCCATGGCATCCGCGAGCTTCCAGCACGTCACCAAGCGGTTCCCCGACGGCGAGGTCGCCGTGAAAGACATCTCTCTCCTCGTGGTCGACGGTGAGTTCATGGTCATCGTCGGACCATCCGGATGTGGAAAGTCAACCGTCCTCCGCATGCTGGCCGGGCTCGAGGACGTGACCGAGGGCGTCGTCAGGATCGGAGACCGCGTCGTCAATGACGTGCCGCCGCGCAATCGCGACGTCTCCATGGTGTTCCAGGATTACGCGCTCTACCCACACATGTCTGTGTTCGACAACATGTCGTTCGGCCTTCGGATGCGGGGCTTTGCCGCGCCGGAGATCGAGAGCCGCGTCCTCCGAGCCGCAAACGCACTTGGGCTCGGCTCGCTCCTGAACCGCAAACCCCGTGAGCTCTCAGGCGGCCAGCAGCAGCGCGTCGCTCTGGGTCGAGCCATTGTCAAGGATCCGCTGGTGTTCCTCTTCGACGAACCCCTGTCGAGCATCGACGCCAAGCTCCGCGCTGAGACGCGTGTCGACCTGAAGCGGGTGCAGCGGGGCCTGGGCGCGACCTTTCTCTATGTCACCCATGACCAGGTCGAGGCCATGACCATGGGTGACCGGCTGGCCGTCATGAAGGATGGCGAGCTGCAGCAGGTGGCGCCGCCTCTGGAGATCTACGACCACCCCGCGAACCTGTTTGTCGCCGGGTTCGTTGGCACCCCCGCGATGAATTTCATCCCGGTGACCGTCAACGGAAGAAAAGTGAAAGCCGCGGCCATCGAGATCGAGCTGCAGCGCCCCGCGGCGGTCGACCGAGCGGTCCTGGGGATCCGGCCCGAGGCTCTCAGCGTGCGCATGTCGCCGAGCATCCCTACCATTGACATGAAAGTCGACATGGCGGAGACACTCGGCCGCGACCAGTTGATCTACGGCACAGTGGGTGGCGATGGGATCGTCGCCCGGATCGACTCCCACCTCAAGGTGACCCGCGGCGACCGAATGCGGCTGAGCATCGATGTCGGGCTCGTGCACCTCTTCGACGTCGACACCGGCCAGGCGTTCATGTGATCGCACTCGAGCCCTTTGGCCGAACCGGCCATCGCAGCAGCCGCACGATCTTCGGCGCGGCGTCCCTGTCCCAGGTGACCCAATCAGCTGCCGATCGCACGCTCGACGTGCTTTTGCAGTACGGCGTCAACCACATTGATACCGCGGCCGGCTACGGCGATTCGGAGCTGCGGATCGCCCCCTGGCTGAAGCGCGAGCCGGGCAGTTTCTTTCTTGCTACCAAAACCGGGGAGCGAAAGGCGGATGCCGCGCGCGAGCAGCTGCACCGCTCCCTGGAGCGCCTCGGCGTCGATCATGTCGACCTGTGGCAGCTGCACAGCCTTGCCGATCCAATCGAGTGGGACACCGCCCTCAGCCCGGGCGGCGCGATCGAGGCCGCCGTCGAGGCACGTGACCAGGGACTGGTGAAATTCATCGGCGTCACCGGCCACGGCATCCAGATCGCGGCCGGCCACCGTCGCTCCCTCGCGCGATTTGACTTTGACTCGGTCCTGCTGCCGTACAACGTCGTGACCATGCGCGAGCCCTACTACGCCGAGAACTTCGAGGCCCTGGCCAGGACATGCGCCGAGCGCCAGGTCGCCCTCCAGACGATCAAGTCGATCGCCCTGCGGCCATGGCTCGGACGCGAACACACTCGCACGACCTGGTACGAGCCTCTCGAGGAGCAGTCCGACATCGACCTTGCCGTCTGGTGGGTGCTCGGCCGTCCCGGCGTGTTTCTCAACACGGTTGGCGACATCGAACTGCTGCCGCGGGTGCTGGACGCCGCGTCCCGCTTCGACAAGAGACCGACCGAGGAAGCGATGAGCGCCCTGGTGGAGCGTTCGCGACTCGAGCCGCTGTTCCCCTGACGCCTACCCCTTGACGCTGCCCGCCGTCACTCCCTGGATGAAGAAGCGCTGGAAGGCGATGAAGAGGGCGACAATCGGCAAAACGATCAGAGTCGACGCAGCCATGAGCAGGTTGTACGCGACGTCGTGCGACTGGCGGTAGAACTGCAGACCGATCGACAACGGGTACTTCGTCTCGTCAGACAGGTAAAGCAACGGGGCCAGGAATTCGCCCCACGCCTGCACCGCCGCGAAGATGACGACCGCTGCCACGGCCGGCTTCGCCAGGGGCAGGATGATGAATAGAAAGACCTGAAATTCGTTCGCGCCGTCGATGCGCGCCGCCTCGGAGATCTCGCCCGGGAGGGCCAGGTAGAACTGCCGCATCAGGAAGATGAAGAACGGGCTGCCGAAGAAGGCCGGAACGATCATGGGTAGGAACGTATCGATCCAGTGCAGCTTGGCAAAGATGTCGAACAGCGCGACGATCAAGACCGGGAAGGGAAGAAAGATGGTCGCCATGACGATCCCGAACACGAAATCTCGTCCTGGCCACTTGATGCGCGAGAAGCCGTACGCAATCAGCGGGTTCGAGATGGCCGCCCCGATCGAGATGCCGGCGGTGAGGATCACTGAATTGAGCAGGAAGGTTCCGAACGGGATGTAGTTGACGGCGTTCACGAAATTCTCGAACCGGAGCGACTGCGGAAGGAGTGTCGGCGGGAACGTGGAAAGCTCCGCTGTCGACTTCAACGCCGAGTTCGCCATCCAGTAGAACGGGAGCAGGAAAAATACGCAGGCGAGGACCAGGCCGACGCGCACGTAAAGGCTTTGTGGGATCAGGCGGTTGAACAGCGGTGCGCGTGGCGTTGGCATGCGCTCGACGGCAACTCGTGGAGCCTCCCTTAACTCGCGAGCTACTGTCATCAGTCGGCCTCGTAATGCACCCAGTAACGGGACCACCGCATGATCAGAACCGCGAGCACGATGCTGATCACGAAGAGCACCCAGGCCATGGCCGAGGCATAGCCCATATCGCTGTACTGGAAGGCGTTCTTGTACAGGTAGAAGACATAGAAGAGCAGCGAGTTCTCAGGCCCGGCGGTGTAGGCGGCGCCGCCGCTCGTGCCGCCGACCAGGATGTAGGCCGGCGTGAAGATCTGGAGGCCCAGGATCGTGCCGTAAATAAGGTCGTAGAGGATCACCGGTGTGATCAATGGGAGCGTGATGTGCCAGAACCGACGGATCGGTCCTGCGCCTTCGAGTCTTGCCGACTCGTACAGCTCGACCGGGACTGCGCGCAGTGATGCAAGGAAGATCAGGGCGGGCCCGCCAGCACCCAACTGCGCCAGGATGACCACCGAAACCTTTGTCCACCTGGCGTCGCCGAGCCAGTTGATGGTGGGTACATGCAGGAATCCGAGAAAGTAGTTGACCGCCCCAAAGCGGGGATTCAGCAGCACGATGAAGATAAAGGTCAGCGCGAAGAGCGGCAGGATCGACGGTAGATAAAACGCCGCCCGATAGATGGCGACTTCGCGGAGATTCTGGTTCATCAACAAGGCGAGCACGATCGCGACGACCAGCCCGATGGGTACGGCGAGTGCTGTGTAGTACCCAGTGTTGTAAAGGGCCTTCCAGAAAAGCGGATCGCTGACCATGTGCTTGTAGTTCGCAATCCCGACCGGCACCGCATCGCCGAAGCCTGAGTACTGGTTGAAGCTCAAATAAAGGGAGTAGATGATCGGATAGAGGGTGAAAGCAAAAAACCCGATGACCCACGGCAAAACGAAAGGCAATGCGGTGCGGAGGTTCCGCCAGTCGTCGTGGCTCAGGCGAAGGCGGGGAGCGGCGATCATCGCCGCTCCCCGTTGACTCTGCACATTACCGCCGAGTCATCTCGTAAAAGGAACTCTTAGGCGAGTGGACAGTACTGCTTGAGCTTGTCGTTGGTCGCGCTGGCAGCCGTCGCGAGTGCTGCCGCCGGCTCGGTCGTGTGGCGCGTAGCCGCGTCCTGCGCGGTGCTCAGCTGGTCCCAGTAGAGGCCTCCGACTGGAAGTGGGGGCCGGCTGTGGGCTGCCGACAGCTGCTTGGAGAAGAACGAGTGATCACCGGGGAACAGCGTGGAGTCACTCGTCAGCGACTTGAACGTTGGCGTGTGCTGCGTTTCCTTCGTGTACACGCGCTGGCCCGGTTCGCCGGCGATGTACTTCATGAACTCGTAGCCACCCTTGCCGTTCTTGGGGCCTTTCGGGATGACCATGGACCAACCGCCTGCCCATGTGGCCGCTGCATCGCCCGCATGCGGCACGGGGATGTACGTCACGCCGTACTTCAGGTTCGGCACGTAGGTCTGGATGTTGCCGAGCACCCAGTCACCGCTGATCATGAACCCGAGCTTGCCGGTGAGAAAGGCGTTTTGCTGGGTCGGCAAGTTGGGTGGCGCGTAGGAGCTGATGAACGTTTGGGCCTGGGCGACCCCGAGTGATCCTGCCCAGTCCCAGAACATGTCCTTGTAGGCCTGCACGATCTTCGGATCGTCGGGCGTTACCTTGCACGCGGCCTTGTCGAAGAAGGTGCCTCCGTAGGCGAAGCCCCACGTGTAGTGCCAGCCCTGCTCGAACCAGGGGATAAAGCCGACGGTCGTGTAGTTGCCGCTGGCATCCTTCTTGTTGACCTTGTTGGCCATGGTTCGAACCGCGTCGATGGTGACGGGTTTGTCTCTGGCGTCCAGGGCGCTGGTGTCAACACCGGCGGCCTTCAAAAGGTCCTTGTTGTAGTAGAGCGCGCGGGTGTCGGTGTCGAAGGGCAAAGCGTAGGGCTTGCCCTTGAACTGCGCTTCCTGCCACGCGAAGTCGAGGTAGCTGCTGCCCAGGCTCGCGGCGCCGTATGGGGTCAGGTCCTCGAGCACGCCTGCGGCTGCTCGTTCGGCGACGGTGAAACGGTCGAGCATGTAGACGTCGGGGCCGGTCCCGCCGCGCACCGCGGTGGTCAGCTTGGCGATGTCGGTTTCCGAGCCTGGTACCTGAACCAACTTCACGCAGGTGGAGTTGCTTTGCTTGTTGAAGGCGGTAACGATGTTCTTGAGGCTGTCCGAGTCAGGTGGGGTGTGCGATGTCCAGAACGTGGCCAGCGTCGTCCCCGAATTACAGCCCGCAAGCGGCGGAGCGGACCCGGTGCTGCCGCCGGTGCTGCAGGCCGTGACCATCAGGAACGAGAGAATCAGGGCTCGAATCCCCCGTCCAGGAAGTAACGTCATGGCGTTCTCCTTCGTCACTAAGACATGTACCCCCCGCCTTCTTCCCAGTCGGCCGTGACCGACCGGGGCGAGAGCGCGCCGACGCGGGGCCGCCAATTACTCCAGGTGCAATTTTGCCGTCTGGCGCCTCGATGTCAACTGTGGCGAACGGTGTGATCTCACGAAGGGGGTTTCTGACGGGCCTTGCGGCGGCCGGATTGGCGACGGCCGCCGGGGTCGGATGGTTCGCCCGAAGGCCCCAGCCGCCTGGATTGCCCAAGTCCGCGGCGATCGCCGCCGACGTTCGCGCCGAGTTCGGCAGGGCGTGGCAGGCTTACAAGCGGCTCGCCTGGGGACACGACGAGCTGAAGCCGGTTTCCGGCGGATACCAGGAGTTTTTCGAGGCCAATCATCCGGTCGGCCTGACGATCGTGGAGTCGCTCGACACGCTGTACGTGATGGAGCTCGACAGCGAGCTGGAGTCAAGCGTGCGCTGGATCGAGACGAGCCTGAACCTCGACATCGATGCTCCGTTCCAGGTGTTCGAGACGATCATCCGGATGCTGGGCGGCCTCCTCGCCGGCCATCTCGCCACCCGGAATGCAACGTTGCTGGCCAGGGCCCGAGACCTCGCCGACCGGCTCCTGCCGGCTTTCACCAAGTCACCGACCGGCATGCCCTACCGGTATGTCAACCTCCATTCAGGAGCCGTCAGCGTGCCGGTCAACTACGTGGCCGAGGTCGGCACCAACCTCGCCGAGCTCGGCACCCTGAGCCGTCTGACCGGCGACGACCGCTACCTGAGGGCGGCCAAGCAAGCCGCCCAGGCGCTCTACGAGCGCCGGTCGGCGCTCGACCTCCTGGGCACCACCATCGACATCGAAACAGGCGGCTGGCTCAACTCGGTTTCGGTCGGCCCACAGCCGCCGGTCGACTCCTATTACGAGTACCTCCTCGACGGTTACAGACTCTTCGGCGATCCCGACCTGCAGCTCTGGTTTCAAACGCTGACCGCGGCGCTGCAAAAGCGCCAGTGGGATGCTGCCGGCGGCCACGCCTGGTACGCACAGGTTCAGTTCCAGTCGGGGACGCTCGTCAACAATCACGAGTCCGAGCTTGCCGCGTTCTGGGCAGGCAGCCTGGCTGAGGCCGGCATGCACGACGAGGCGGCGCAGTTCCTTGCTTCATTTCAGCTGGTACTGGATCGCTTTGGCCTGTTTCCCGAAGAGTGGGATTACACGGACCTGTCGATCCTCGAGCCGAGCTATCAGCTGCGTCCCGAGTTCGCGGACTCCTGCCTCGCGCTCTTCATCTCGAGCGGCGGCTCGGAAATCTACCGGCGGCCGGCGTTTCAGCTGTATCAGGCGATGAAGGCCCACTGTCGGGTCGCCAACGGATACACGATCGTCACCGACGTCACCACACGGCCCATGACTCGGGGCGACCTCACGCCCGCGTACTGGTTCTCCGAGAACATGAAGTACTTCTATCTCCTGTTCGCCGACTCACCGCGTTTCGACTACAGGGACAACTACCTGAGTACCGAAGGCAAGGTTTTGATCGGACTGCGACCCGCTACCAGGTGAGCTTGCGCCGTTCGGCCGTGTTTTCGGCGAGCAGCCGGTAGGGGTAGTCAGGCGTGGCGGGTGCGCTCTCCTCGTCAAGGCGCAAGCTCTGTTCGTCGCTGAGCGTGATCTCGGCGGCCATGAGGTTGTCTCGGAGCTGATCCGCGGTGCGGGCGCCAAGCAACGGCGCGGCGACCGCGGGACGGTCGGCAAGCCAGCGAAGTGCGACCCGCGCCGGCGGGACGCCAAGCTCCGATGCCACGGCCTGCACGGCGTCGACGACCCGCCAGGTGCGCTCGACGTTCCGCCGGTCGTAGGCCTCCAATCCCCGGTTGGGGTCTTCGCCCAGCCGCGTCGCTCCACTCGGCGCGGCCTCGCGCGTGTACTTGCCTGAAAGCCATCCCTGAGCGAGTGGACCCCACGGCAGGATGCCGAGGCCTTCCTCGACGCACACAGGCACGATTTCCCACTCGATCTCGCGCGCAAGCATGTTGTACTGCGGCTGCAGCGAAACCGGGGCCGAGACCCCCATGTGCCGGGCGGTCAGCACGGTCCGCTCGAGCTGCCAGCCGGTGAAATTCGAGACCCCGATGTAACGAACTTTCCCCGAGCGCACGAGGATGTCGAACGCGCCGAGGGTCTCTTCGATCGGAGTGGCAGGGTCCCACTGGTGCGCTTGATAGAGGTCGATGCAGTCGGTCTGCAGCCGGCGGAGGCTCATCTCGCAGGCGCGGATGATCCAGCGCCGAGATAGACCCTCGGAGTTGCCGGAGTCGTCCATCCGGCCGCGGCACTTGGTCGCCAGGACGATCGTGTCGCGTTTGGCCGGATTCCGCTTGAGCCAGCGGCCGATGATCTCCTCCGACGTGCCTTTCGGACCCACAGGCGGATAGACGTCGGCGGTGTCGATCAGGTTGCCGCCGCTCTCGACGTACTGATCGAGGATCTGGCCGGCCGCCTGCTCGCCGGCCTCCTGACCGAAGGTCATGGTGCCAAGCGCAAATTCCGTCACCAGCACACCCGTCCGGCCCAGCAAGCGTTTGCGCATCGTCAGCCTCCCCAACCCAAATCCGCGGTGAGCTTCGCCAGGTTTGCGTAGCTGATCGCCACGCTCTCCATCGGATCGCGTCTGGGTGCGTCTTGCTCCACCACGAGCCACCTTGTCTCAGCGTCCCGGCATGCGCCGAGGATCTCGATCCAGTCCAGGTTGCCCTCTCCAATCTCGGCGTCCACGGGATTGCCCTGAAGGACGGCCATGTCCTTGAGATGCACCAGCGGGACTCTCCTCTTGAAGCGCCGGATCCACGCCGCAGGATTGGCGCCGCCGAACTGAAGCCAGTATGTGTCCAGCTCGGCCTGGAGCGCATCGCCGGCGGCAGCGCCAAACAGCGTGTCAAGACCGGTTTGGTCGTTGAATCTCTCGAGCTCGTGTGCATGGTTGTGATAGACGAGCCACAACCCCGAGGACTTCATTCGCTGAGCGAGGTCGACGGACTCTGCCCCGAAACGACGGTAGCCCTGCTCCGACCTGTAGGCCTCCGGAAGACTCGGGACGACGACGTACTCGCAACCCCATTCTCGGCATTGGGCAACCACGCCTTCGAGGTCCGCGTTCAAACGCTCCAGCGGGACATGGCACGCGCAAGCGATCAAATCCGCGCGCCGAAGCTCTTCACCGAATCCCCTGATCGTCGCCGGCCCAAGCCCTGCCACCTCGACGGCCCGGTAGCCGATCTCGCGCAAGCGGCCCAGGACGCCGCCCAGGCGCAAAGGATCCTGGAGCAGGTCCCGGATGGTGTAGAGCTGGACCGCGATCACGGGGCCGCGACGAGGTCGGCGTCGAGTGGAAGCAGGGCCGGCTTGGCGCAGGTGCTGGAGATGTTCACGCGGCGGCCATTTTCATGCGACTCCAATATCGACAGCATCACATCGAGCACGTGATACGCGAGCTGGCCCGAGGCGCGAGGTTGTACCCCGCCGCGAATTGCGTTCACCGCTTCGACGACGCCGATACCACGCCAATCGCGGAGCGCGTCGGTGTGCCGGTACCGCAGCTCGACGTCGCGCCACACAGCCTTCTCGCTGTTGGAGCGAACCTTCACGGGACCGCCGAACGTGTTGGGGTCGGGAATGCTGATGGTCGCCCCGCTGCAGTACACCTCCATGTGCGGCAGGTCATGCCCCGTGATTCCGAAACTCATCACCAGCGTGGCCTGGGCACCTGACTCGAACTCGAGCAGGCCTGCGACGAAAGTCGGAGCCGTCACCTTGATGGTTTGGCCCGCCATGGCACCCCGGGTGGCCGTGACCTCCGGGTAGAGGATTCGGCTCATGCCGCTGACCCGCCGGACCGGGCCCAGCAAGCAGACCAGGGCGGTCACGTAATACGGCCCCATGTCCAGCAGCGGACCGGCGCCTGGACCGTAGAAAGCGGCCGGGCTGGGGTGCCAGTTTTCCGGGCCGCCCTGGAGCATGAAGGCCGAGGCCGCAAGCGGATCCCCGAGCTCTCCCTCCTCTGACAGGGAGAGGCACGTTTGAAGTCCGGCTCCAAGGAAGGTATCCGGCGCGCACGACACAGTCAGGCCCTTCGTCCGGGCCATGTCGAGGATGCGCCGGCCATCCTCTCGGTTGGTCGCGAGCGGCTTTTCCGAATGCACGTGCTTGCCCGCCCCAAGGGCGCGCAGGTTGATCTCGGCGTGAGCCGTGGGGACCGTCAGGTTGACGACGAGCTCGACGAGCGGATCGTTCAACAGCTCTTCCGGAGCGCAAGCTTTCGGCACCCCGAACTCAGAGGCGAGCTGCTGCGCTCTCTCCGGCACCTGGTCGGCGCAGGCGACGACCTCGACCTCTGGAGACGCGTTCAGGTTCCTCATGTAGGTGGCGCTGATCTTTCCGCAGCCGATGAGGCCGATGCGCAGCGGAGCGGCGTCCATCACCCCAAGAAGGCTAACGTTCTGCATGACGTGGAGACGATGACGGACCTGGGAGCCAAGACCAGGCAGGTGCTCGCGGCCATCGAGCACGAGAGCGTTCCCCTCGAGCTCTCCTCTTACCTCGTGCGCGACGAGCCGGTCCCATTTGCGGAAGCGGCGCGTGCTGAGTACAAGCCATTCCGGTTGGGTGATCGATGGGGCCCACCCTGGAGCACGACATGGTTTCACGTCCAGGGCCGCGTGCCGGCGGAGTGGGCCGGCCAGACCGTGGTCGCGGTCTTCGACATCGGTTTTGAGGGCCGCCACACAGGATTCACATGCGAAGCGCTCGCATGGCGCGACGGCAAGCCCTGGCGCGGGGTGGATCCCAACCACCGTTGGCTGCCGATCACCTCGCCGGACGTGGACTTCTACCTCGAGGCGGCGGCGATCGCCACCGCTGTGGTTTCCGGACCGGCGGAGGCTCCGTCGATGATCGCGCTCCGACAGTCTCCTGAGCCGGCTTTCGCTTTCCGCCAGGCCGAGCTTCGAATTCAGGACCCCACAGCGCGCAAGGTGGGGCTCGATTTCAAGGTTCTCCACGAGCTTGCGCTGGCCCTGCCCGAGGGCGACCGCCGGTCCAGCGTCCTCGAAGCGCTGAACAGATTTGCCCGGAGCGACGACCCGGCCGAGCTGGATGCGGTCCTGTCCCATCCGAGCGCTTCCGAGCATGCGATCACCGCGGTGGGGCACGCGCACATCGACACGGCGTGGCTCTGGCCGGTGCGGGAAACGAGGCGGAAGTCGGCGCGCACATTTTCGACCGCTTTGGCGATGATGGACGAGTACCCCGATTACCGCTTCGCCTGCTCCCAACCCGCCCAGTACGCC
>Ga0209808_1000041_pt1 | contig 67894 bp, 62 predicted proteins | sample GraSoiAngelo_157_FD_186171 | JGI IMG/M metagenome (GOLD analysis project Ga0209808, IMG submission 186171) | Grasslands soil microbial communities from the Angelo Coastal Reserve, California, USA - 14_1009_16_20cm (SPAdes) (version 2) | ecosystem: Environmental > Terrestrial > Soil > Grasslands ... | reverse complement strand
GTGCTGCAGGATGCCTTCGTCCGTGCCTATCGCTCGCTCGCGCGCTGCGACGATCCCGAGCGCTTCGGTGCGTGGTTGTACGGCATTCTGGTGAACCGGTGCCGCACGGCGGGCGCGCGCGCCGCGCGGCGGGCTCGACGATTCGTGTACGACCCCGCCGCCCTCGAGGGCGCGCCGTTGCCCGGACCGGACGGACGGACCGAGTGGGACGACGTCGTCCGGTGGGCGCTGGCGCGTCTTCCATCCGAGTCGCGTGAGGCGTTCCTCCTCAAGCACGTCGAGGAGCTCGAGTACGAGGACATGGCCCGGCTCACCGGCGCGGGCGTCTCCGCGCTGAAGATGCGCGTGAAGCGGGCGCGGGAGCAGCTCCAAGCGATGCTGAAAGAGGTCGAGCGTGTTTGAACCCGTGGACGACGCGATCGAACGGATCGCGCGGCACCTTCGACGGCCGGTGCGGATCGACCCGGCGCTCGACTCGCGGGTGATGCGCGAGATCACCACGGTCCCACAGCCCGGCGGCGCGACGCTGCTGGGAGCGACGTGGCGCTGGCTCAGGCGCCCACACCGGGTCACGCTCACACCGCTCGGCGGACTTGCGGCGGCTGCCGCCCTCGCCGTCGTCGTCCTCCTCTCCCGGACGGACTCCCAATCGCCCGCTCCCCCGCAGACGGAGTCGCGCGCCTTTCAGTTCGTCCTCGTCGCTCCCCGCGCGACGCACGTATCGCTCGTCGGGGACTTCAACGACTGGGATGCGACCCGCACACCGATGCGCCGGGCCGGAAGCGAAGCGCTGTGGACCGTGGTGGTGCCGCTCGCTCCCGGGCGCTATCACTACGCGTTCTTCGTGGACGGCGCGCGCTGGCTGGCCGACCCCTCGGCGCCCGTGGCCCGCGACGAGGATTACGGCGCACCCAGCTCGGTGCTGACCGTGGGCGGAGGGGGCTCATGACGTCCGCCCTCACCCGCACGGCGCTCCCGCTGCTTGGGGCGATACTGTTGGCAGGAGCTGCAGCTTCCCAACAGACCGATCCACGACTCGAGCGGCTGGACGCCGGCACGCGGCCGACCGTGGCGGCGCTCGTCGATTCGGCGCATCGAGCCTTGCTCCCCACGGAGCCCCTCGTGCAGCGCGCGCTCGAGGGCGCGACCAAGCGTGCGTCGGGGGACCTGATCGTCGCCGCCGTGCGGCGTCTCGCCGTGGACCTGGGCCGGGCCCGTGACGCGCTTGGGTCGACAGCCTCGGCTGCCGAGCTCAGCGCCGGCGCAGCAGCGCTGCACGCCGGGGCGTCGCAGACGATCCTCGCCGAGCTGCGGCACGCTCGGCGCGAGCCCCTGACCGTGCCGCTCGCCGTGCTGGCCGATCTCGTGGCCAGCGGAGTTCCCGTCGATAGCGCCGCTGGCGCCGTCCTTTCCCTCGCGGGACGGGCCAGAGACGCGGACTTGGTCGAATTCCGACGCGCCGTCGAGCGTGATATCGCGCTCGGGGCGCCTCCCGCGGCCGCCACCGCAGCGGCGGCGACGGCGACGGCGCAGATCGTCGACGTGAACGCGGGGGCCCGCCAGCAGCGCCCCGGCCGCCCCTAACTCTGTGCGGCCAGCGGCGGCCGCGCGACATGTCTGGACCGCGTCCCTCACCGCGGCAACGTCTCTGTTACCCGTTCGCGCCCCCGTCGCGCAGACCACCGGGACCGTCGACCTCGGCGTCTCCATTGTGCGCTACGACGGCTTCCTTCCCTCCGGCGCCGTATCCCTCACCCCGACCCTCACTTGGGAGCGGCCCGGCACCGCCGTCACGGCTCGCGGCACCTACCTCCGCTTCGAAAGCGGCCGCCGGAGTGTGCAGGGACTCATCGCCGCTTCGCTCTTCACGCCACCCAGCTTCCTCCGGCACCGCTGGCGTGGCGAGCTCTTCCTCTCGGCGGGCGGAAGCAGCTACGCCGACTTCGCGAGCTTCTGGCACGCGACCGGTGAGGCCCGGGTGCATTTGGTGACGGCGAACCGGGGAGCGTGGATCGCCGGCACCGGAGGCCGCACCTCGTACGGCATCGCGCCCCGCTCCGTCGCGGTCGCTGGTTTCGGCGTGTGGGCGCGGCGCGCCTGGGTGACGGTCGCCACGTCCGTCACCCGATCGTTCGTCGGCGACACGGCGTATAGCGATGTCGGGTCGACGATCCACGCGAGCCGGGGCCGCTTCGAGCTCAATGCGTCGTTCGCCGCGAGGGTGTCGAGTCGCGGTGGCGGTCACGGCGTGTACGGCGAAGCGGGCAGCACCTTCATACTGGGGGAGCGCACCGCCCTCTTCATCTCGGGGGGCCGCTATCCGACCGATCCCGTCAGCGGCAGCGTGGCGGGGCGCTACGCGAGCGCAGGGCTACGCCTGAGGACGGCGCTGCCCCGACCACGCGTCATTCGCGATCCGCAGCCGCTCAGTCGCTCGCCTGCCGACGGTGACGGTGGCGCGGGGTTCACCGCACGACTCGAAATCCAGCCGGCGGGCGACGGCACCGTCCGGGTCGTCCTCTACGCTCCTGCGGCGGCGACAGTCGACGTGGCGGGTGATTTCACGGACTGGCGGGCGGTTGCGCTCCGCCGCGCGGGCGAGAGCACGTGGGAATGCCTGCTCCCCATGTCGAGCGGCGTGCACCGGATCAACGTGCGGGTCGACGGTGGGAGCTGGACTGCGCCGGGGGGGACGACGCGCGTGGCCGACGAGTTCGGTGGCGAAGTGGGAATCGTCGCCGTGCCCTAACCGCGCCCACCGGCGAGTGCGGCCGCCTCGGGCCGGCGCCGCAGGGCCAGCATCGCCCACACACCACCCGCGGGCCCGAGCGCCAGGAGGCTCATGCTCCAGCGCCACCCCACCCGCGCCGCCACCCACGGCAACAGATAGATCGTGAGACAGGTCAGGAGGAACCCCAGACTCGTCTGGAGCGTGAGAGCGGTCCCCACGAGCTCACGAGGAGCCAGCTCACTCACCGCAGCGGAGAACTGGGCCGAGTCCGCCACCACGGTGACACCCCAGACGAGGAGCAGCGGGACCAGCACGACGAGCGGGCGCCCGAATGCGAGGCCCGCCGCGAGCGCGCACGCGCCCGAAAGCATCATTGCCATGCTGGTGATCAGGGTGCGGCCCCAGCGGTCGCCGAACTTCCCCCCCAGCCAGCACCCCAGCGCGCCGCTGCCGACCACCGCGAACGTGACGAGGGCCGGCGCGCGCGCTCCACCCGCCGCCGGATCGCCACCGGTGCGGGCCAGTTCGCTCGCCGCGACGAACGCGGCCAACCACGTCCACATCGCGTACAGCTCCCACATATGGCCGAGGTAACCGAGGTTCGCGAGCGACACCGCGTGGTCCGCGAGGATGCGCGGCGCCGCCCGCCAGCTGAACGGCGGCGCCGGCGCGGCGAATGGGCCGTTCGCGAGCGACACCGCGTGGTCCGCGAGGATGCGCGGCGCCGCCCGCCAGCTGAACGGCGGCGCCGGCGCGGCGAATGGGCCGTCGTGCGGCACGAGCAGGACCAGCAGCCCCCCGACGACCGCCGCCGCCGCCGCGATGACGAGCACGGGCCGCCAGTGCTCGGCCGGGACCGCCCAGCGAACGAGATGGGGAAGCGCCGAGCCCAGCGTCAACGCCCCGACGAGGACACCGATCGCGAGTCCCCGACCTTCGCGATACCACCCGGCGACGATCTTCATGCCCGGCGGATACACCCCCGCCAGCGCCGCGCCGGTGAGCATCCGCAGCGCGATCCCTGCTCCGGGGCCCGGCGCCCACGCCACACCGACGGTCGCGAGACCGGCGAGCCAGGCGCAGCCCGCGACCAGACGGCGGGCGGACCAGCGGTCGGAGAGGGTGAGCAGCGCCGACACGAGCGCGCCCGCGACGAAGCCGAGCTGCACCGAGATCGTCAGCCACGCCGCGCCCACGGTGTCGAGGCGCCACAGGCGCGAGAGCGTAGGTGCGACGGCGGACGCGGAAAACCACGGCGCCATGCCGCACAGCTCAGACGCCGCGAGCAGGGCCAGCACGCGGCGCGCGCTCAAAGACCGGTCGGATGATCGAGAAACGTCCAAGGCAAATGAAACCGAGCGTGGAGGTGCTCGGCGAGCGCTTTGACGCCCACCGTCTCGGTGGCGTAGTGCCCTGCGTAGAACACGTTCACCTTCAGCTCTTCGGCGTCGAAAAACGTGTGGTGGGGACCCTCGCCCGTGACGAAGGTGTCGAGCCCGGCGCCGGCGGCCTGCGCGATCATCGAGCCGGCCGCCCCCGTCACGAGCCCCACGCGCTGCACCCGCTCCGGCCCGAACGCCATCAGTCGCGGTGCGCTTCCCATGAGGGTCGCCAACCGGCGCTCGAGCGCCTGCCGGGAGACGTCGATCTCTCCCCACACGCCGATCCGCACCCCGTATTCCTCGCCGAACTCGCCGCGCAGCGAAACGCCGAGCTGCCGCGCGAGCACCGCGTTGTTGCCGACTTCGGGATGCAGATCGAGCGGAAGATGGGCGCTGTACAGCGCGATGTCGTTCGCGATCAGACTCGCTACCCGTCGATAGGCGCGTCCCGTCAGCGGCTGGAGCCCGCCCCAGAACAGGCCGTGATGCACGAGCAGCAAGTCGGCCCCCTGCTCCGCCGCCAGGCGCACGGTCGCTTCGCACAGATCGACAGCCACCGCCACGCGGCTCACCGTCCCCCTGTTCGCGACCTGCAGCCCGTTGACCGCATGGGGAGCGTCGGGAACGGCGGCGACCCGAAGGTAGCCATCGAGGTACGAGACCAGCTCGGTGAGTTCCATCGAGCCTCTCACCTCTGGCAGTATGGAGACATTATCTCACCAGATTATCGACAGTGAGGCGGGACTCCCACACCACAGTGGTAGCTAAAGTACTACAGCATATAGAGATAAACAATCCACACGCGGAGGGGCGAGTGTGTGGATATCTAGCACGCTAGTAGGTCCGCTGCGCCCCCGCCTTCTCGACGGTCTCCGCTTCGAGGGCGGCTTCGCCCATGCGCACGACGCCGTTGATCTCGCCACCCTCTTGTACCAGGAGGCGTTTCGCCGCGATGTCGCCGTGCACGACGCTGGTGGACTGGATCTCGATGCGCTCGTCGGCGCGGATCGAGCCACGCACTTCGCCCCCGATGATCGCCTCGCGCGAGATGACGTCGCCTTCCACTTCCCCACCCTTCCCGACCAGCACCTGCCGGCCGGCGCGCACCGTGCCCACCACGGTGCCTTCGATTTTCACGACACCGTCCGCGCTGATGTCGCCCACGACGCGCATGCCGGTCCCGATGATGGACAGTCCGGATTCCGACTCGAGCCCCCCCTGCCCCTTCTCGGTGAACATCGCCATGTCAGTTCTCCTGTTTCACGACCGTGAGGGGATCGAGCGACTTGCCCTCCCGGCGGATCTCGAAGTGGAGGTGCGGCGCCGTGGATCGCCCGGAGTTGCCGGAAAGGGCGATCACCTGGCCCGCCTGCACCGAGTCGCCTTCTCGCACCAGAAGGCGCGAGGCATGCCCATACATCGTTTCATACCCGCTCGAGTGTCGCAAGAGCACGAATAGTCCGTACGCCAGGTCGGTACCCGCCGCCTCGACCGACCCGCCGCCGGCGGCACGAACCGGCGTTCCGGGGGGCACGGCGATGTCGATGCCGGGATGGGACTCGGCCACATCGCCTGGCCGCACCTGGCCCCGCGTGACAAAGCCTGCGATGTCGAGGGGCCAGTGCGTGGGCTCCGCCGGGCCCGGCTCGTAGCGCAGCGGCGCCGACGGTGGACGGGCGCGGACCGCGATGGCGCGCACGAGGTCTCCGGTCGGGGCCGCCGCCCCCTTTTCCCGCGGCCCTCGCACGCCCAGCATGGTGCGCAGCTCCTGGTAGTTCGCCTCGGCTCGGTTCAGCGCCGCGGCGAGCTGCTGCACGCGGCTGTTCTCCTCTTCGAGTCGCGCCACCTGGCGCTCGAGGCCGGGCACGCGGGCCGCCGCGCGACCGATCGGTCCGGCGAACGCGAAGAACAGCACGACCAACAGGCCGACGAGGAGCGCGCTCCACTTCCCCGCCTCGAACGCCCACACCGGGACACGGTACTGTCGGGAGGCGAGGTCTCCATCGGTGTGGAGGACGATGGTGACGTGGCGATCTTTCCGCTTCGTCATCCGTCGAACGGCGCGCCGAGAATCAGCTCCAGGAGCCGCGCGAGATCGTCGTTTGAGTAGAAGTTGAGATGGATCTGTCCCTTGCCCTTGGCGCGGAGCGTGACCCGCACGTCGGTGCCGAGGCGGCGGCGCAGCGCCTCTTCGATGCGACGCACCTCCGGCGCCTGTCCCACGCCCTTCTTGAGGCGCGGGCGGCGGACCGGCGCACGGCCGCCGCGCACCCGGTCCTCCACCTCGCGCACCGAGAGCCCGAGGTCCACCGCCTCCTTGGCCAGCGAGGTGGCGACCCGCGCGTCCGCGAGCGCGAGCAACGCGCGCGCGTGCCCGACGGAGAGCCCGCCTTCGTGCAGGAGGGCGAGCACTGTTGCGGGAAGCTTGAGCAGGCGAAGCGCATTGGCCACTGTGGAGCGGTCGCGCCCCACCGCGTCCGCGACGTCTTGCTGCGTCAGGCTGAATTCCGCGATGAGGCGCTCGTAGCCGCGGGCCTCGTCCACGGGCGAGAGGTCGTCGCGCTGCAGGTTCTCGACCAGCGCGAGCGTCAGCACGGTGCGGTCGTCCACTTCGCGCTTCACCGCGGGGATCTTCTCCCACCCGAGGGCCTGGCACGCCCGCAGCCGCCGCTCGCCGGCGATGAGCTCGAAGCTGCCGTTGCCGCCGGGGACGGGGCGCACCACGACGGGCTGCAGCAGACCGGCCTTGCGGATGGACGCCTGGAGCTCCTCGAGCGCTGCGGGGTCGACGTCGCGGCGTGGCTGATAGGGGTTGGGGCGGATATCGGCGATCGCCAGCTCGACCAGACTGCCCTCGCGCTCGGCTTCCTCGCGCGTAGGCCCGAGGAGGGCTTCGAGGCCGCGGCCGAGACGACGGCGACCTGCGATGGTTTCCGTCATGCGGGCACCTCCGGCAACGGTTCAGCAGCGGGCGGGGCAGGGGGGTGGGAGGGCACGGCGCCGTGCTCCACGCGCCCGATCAGCTCCTGCGCCACCGCCAGGTAGCTCTTCGCGCCTACCGATTGCACATCGTACAACAGGATCGGCTTCCCAAAACTCGGCGCCTCGGCGAGGCGCACGTTGCGCGGGATCGTAATACCGAACATCTGCGAGCCGAAGTATTCCTTGGCCTCGTCGGCCACCTGCTTCGAGAGATTCAGCCGCGCGTCGTACATCGTCAGCAGCACGCCATCGATGGCGAGCGCGGGGTTGAAGTTGCGTTGCACCAGCTTGACGGTGTTGAGGAGCTGCGAGAGACCCTCGAGCGCGTAGTACTCGCACTGGATGGGAATCAGCACGCTGTCGGCGGCCGTCAGCATGTTGAGCGTCAAGAGGCCGAGCGAGGGCGGACAATCGATCACGATGTACTGATACTGGTCGCGGAAATCCCGCAGGGCGCGTCGCATCATTGTCTCGCGCCCTTGCTTGGTGACGAGCTCGAGCTCGGCCCCCACGAGGTCCTGCGTGGCCGGCACGACGTCGAGATAGGGAAAGTGCACGTGGGTGAATCGCGCGTCGGAGAGGGAGCGACCATCGAGCAACGCATCGTACAGCGAGTGGCGGATGCGGTCGCGCTCGATGCCGACGCCGCTCGTCGAGTTGGCCTGGGGATCGGCGTCGACGAGCAGCGTCTTGCGCTCCGCCGTGGCGAGCGACGCGGCGAGGTTCACCGCCGTCGTCGTCTTTCCGACGCCGCCCTTCTGGTTGGCGATTGCGATGACGCGCGACATCTAAGTTATTGTATACAAATGTGTTATATTGTTACTCGGCTCTGAGGGTCCCAATATAGGGGCTTGGTACCCCCAATGCAAAGAGTGAGTTTCACGTGAAACCGCCGCGAGTTTCACGTGAAACACCGGTTCCGGGGCTGTTCGGCCTAGGCCACCCGTCGGCGCCAGCGGGCCGTTTCGACGACGAGATTGTGCAGATCGCTCGGCGACACGCCGGGAATTCGCGCCGCTTGAGAGAGGGAGGTCGGTCGAATCCGATCGAGCTTCTGGCGCGCTTCGGTGGCGAGACTCTGGAGCTCGAGGTAGGGAAGGTCTGCCGGGAGCGCAAACGCCGCGAGCTCGGCCAGCCGTGCCGCCGCCTCCCGCTCGCGCGCCAGATATCCCTCGTATTTCAAGTCGATCGCGGCGCTCACCACGGCGGCGTCGTCCGCCGCCACGGTCACGCCGGCCGCCTCGAGCAGCGCGCGCAGCGACACGCCCGGCCGCCGGGCCACGCTCGCGACTCGCTCAGGCTCTCCCAGCGTCGTGCCCGTGTCCGCCAGCACGGCCGCGGCAGCGGCCGGCGTGATCGTCGTCATGCGCGCCACGCGCAGCAACTCCTCCTCTTCCTCGAAACGGCGCGCTGCCACCCGCCACTCCGCCGCACTCAGTAACCCCAGGCGCTCGGCGAGCGGCGCCAGCCGCCGCAGGGCGTTGTCCTGCCGGAGCGATAGCCGAAACTCGGAGCGCGACGTGAACAGCCGGTACGGCTCGTCCACCCCACGGGTCACGAGATCATCGACGAGGACGCCGATGTAGGCAGCGTCGCGTCCCAGGATCACCGGCTCCGCGCCACGGATCCGGCGCACGGCGTTGATCCCCGCCACGACGCCCTGGCCGGCTGCCTCCTCGTATCCGGTCGTGCCGTTGATTTGCCCCGCGAAGAACAGGTGCTCCACGGCCTTCGTCTCGAGCCACGGCGTGAGCTGAGTCGGCGGATAGTAGTCGTACTCGATGGCGTAACCCGGCCGGGTCATCTTGGCTCGCTCGAGACCCGGTACGGCGCGCAGGAACTCGAGCTGCACCGGGACGGGCAGGGAAGTGGACAGCCCGTTCACGTACAGCTCGTGCGTGTCGAGCCCCTCCGGTTCGAGGAACACCTGGTGCCGCTTAGCATCGGGGAACTTCACGATCTTGTCTTCGACCGAGGGACAATAGCGCGGGCCCCGTCCGCTGATCGCGCCGCCGTACAGCGCCGATTCCTTGAGATGCGCGCGGATGATCTCCTTCACTTCTTCCCCGGCCCATGTGATCCAGCAGGGCAGCTGACGTGGCAGCTCGACGCGGTCGTAGAACGAGAAGCGGTAGGGAGTGGCGTCTCCGTCCTGGCGCTCAAGCCTGGACCAATCGACGGTGCGGCCGTCCACTCGCGGCGGTGTACCGGTCTTGAAGCGGGACACTGTAAGTCCAAGTTCCTCAACGTGTTGTGCGATATCGACGGCCGGCTGATCGCCGGCGCGCCCGGCGGGGATCTGGGTGTCGGTCCCCAGGTGGATGCGACCGCGGAGGAACGTGCCGGCGGTGAGCACGACGGCGTGCGCGCGGAAGCTGCGCCCGTCGGCTGTCACGACACCCGCGGCGCGCGTGCCGTCCGTGAGCAGACGCGTGACCATTCCCTGCGTGAGGTCCAGCTGCGAAAACCCTTCGAGCAGTGACCGCACGGCGCGGCGGTACAGCGTGCGGTCGCACTGGGCTCGGGGCGCCCAAACGGCGGGACCCTTGGAGCGATTGAGCATCCGGAACTGGATCGTCGCGCGATCGGTCGCCCGCCCCATGATCCCGCCGAGGGCATCGATCTCGCGCACGACGGTACCCTTCGCGATCCCGCCGATGGCGGGATTGCAGGACATCTGCCCAATCGTGTCGAGGTTCGACGTCAGCAGGAGGGTCCGGGCGCCCAAGCGAGCAGCCATGACCGACGCTTCGGTACCGGCGTGGCCGGCACCTACAACAACCACGTCATAGTCGTAGGACATGCGGACAAAGTACGTGAATGGGCAAGGCTAAGGCTAGACGCACAGACGCAGCAGGGGAGAACAGTTAACGGGGCTTGGAGTCTCTCGATGAAGAATCGCTGATCTTCCGGAGCAATCCGTAGAGAGTCTTGCTGGTCTCAATGGCAAGCGCCTCAAGCCGCCCATAGTCAGCGGGTTCTACGTACCCAACGTCACGGGCGATCTCCAAAGCGGTCTGCACTTCGGCGAGCGATGCCCACGCTGTGTCTAGATAGCGTCGATATTCTCGCGTGCCTCGCCGTGTACTCCCCTCGGCGATGTTCAGCGGAACGCTGTAGCAAGCGCGCCGTAGTTGATCGCCAAGAACCTCCTGCTCGTAATCGGGGAAGCTACGTGCTGCCTTCACGCATTCGACCGCGAGCCGCTGGGCATGCTGCCAAGCCTTCAGCTTCTGGTGCAGTGGCATGGGGGCAAGTTAGGGAACGCGAAGCGCTCCAGGGCATCGTTTCTACGCGGCGAGTACCTCTTTCCTGCCAACCCCAACCTGTTCTCCCCAGTGCGTCTGCTGCGTCTGTGCGTCTAGCCTATCGTGCGTCTGCTGCGTCTGTGCGTCTCGAATGTCGCGCCTCGGCGTCTCCCTCAACGTCTATGCTCTAACCCAGCGTATTAATTCGCGGAGATTCGGCCGTTTCCCCGTCATCAGGATCCCGACCCTGTATATCCTGGCAGCGATCCAGGTGACCGCCCCGATCCCCACCCCGAGCAGCGCCAGTGACATGACTAGCTCGCTTACGCTCACACTGCCCGCCGCCCAGCGCACGGGCATGGCGATCGGTGACGTGAACGGGACCCGATCCCCACCCCGAGCAGCGCCAGTGACATGACTAGCTCGCTTACGCTCACACTGCCCGCCGCCCAGCGCACGGGCATGGCGATCGGTGACGTGAACGGGACGAGCGACAACGCGACCGCGTAGGGAGAGCCCGGATCGTTCGCGAGCGCGAACACCGACAGGTAGGCGATCATGAGGAGGAAGACGACCGGCTGCTGCGCCTGGCGCGCCTCCTGCTCGCTGGAGGACATGGCGCCCACCGCCGCGAACATCGCCGAGTAGAGGAAAAAGCCGCCCAGGAAGTACCCGAGGAAGACCGCGACCGTCGTCGCCGGGACCGGCGGGAGCTGGAACGCCGCCTCCTGCCCGACATCCGCGGGCGCCACGTTGCCGATGAGCGCGGCGCGCTGCGACAGGACCAGCCGCCCACCCAGACCCCAGATCGCGAATTGGAAGATCGACACGGCCCCGACCCCGACGACCTTGCCGAGCATCAGCTCGAACGGCCGCAGCGATGACACCAGGACTTCGACGATCCGCGTCGTCTTCTCCTCCAGCACGGAGCTCATCACGTTCACGCCGTAGACGGCGATCACGATGAACAACACGATCGACATGACGTACGCGAGCCAGAACGATTGTGCCGAGCTCTCACCCGTCGTCGCCGATCCCGAAATCTTCTTGGTCTCGAGGTCGATCCGGATCTGCGCCCGACCGACCGTCACGGGATCCACGCCGGCGCGCTCGAGCCGAGCATTCACCGCGAGTCGACCGAGCACGCCCCGCAGCTCGTCGATGTCGCGGAACGACGTGGTGGCCGATCCTGAGATCTTCTTGGTCCGGAGGTCGATCCTGAGCTGCGCCCGGCCGACGGTGGCAGGATCCACACCCGCGCGCTCGAGCCGTGCGTTCACCGCGAGTCGACCGAGCACGCCCCGTAGCTCGTCGATGTCGCGGAACGAAGACACGTTCGCCGCGCGATACTCGGCCGCGCCCGTCTCCACCGTCCGGTCCGCCAGAATGAGGAGCCCATCCAGCCGGTTGAGGCCGACTTCGCGGGTCAAAGAATCCAACAGCCCCGCGCGCGGAGCGGATCGGGCGACGATCATGAAGGTCTTGCCTCGCGCCAGCGAGTCTGCCACACGGGCGCCGAACCCCGACGTCGTGCCGTCCACCACGACGATGGCCTTGGTACCGCCGGCGGCGGCAAAGTGCAGGGGGATGATGATGATCGCGGCAAAGAAGAGGGGGCCCAGGATGGCCGAGACCCAGAACCATTTGCTCCGTACGCGCTCGACAAACTCGCGCCGGATTACCGCCCGGATCTTACGCACGCACCGCCTCCGCCCCGACCAGGTCGATGAAGATCTTGTTCAACGACGCCTCTTGCAGCTCGAACCTGGACAGCCGCGCCCCCGATGCCACGAGTCGCTGGAGGATCTGCTGGGGGTCGGCGCCGGCCGCGAGCTCGACCTCGGCATATTGCCCATAGTTGTCCACGTTGCTCACCAGGGTCTGGTCGGCGAACACTTGCGCCGCCCCGCCCAGGCTCCCATCGAACCCGAGGACGAGATGGTGCCCACCATGTGTCCGCTTGATGTCCGCGAGCGCGCCGTCCACCAGCTTCCGTCCGCGCGCGATGATGCACAACTGCTCGCACAGCTTCTCGGCCTGCTCCATGATGTGGGTCGAGAACAGGATCGTCTTCCCGCGACGGCGCAAGTCGAGCACCGTGTCCTTCATCACCTGAGTATTGACGGGATCGAGCCCCGAGAAGGGCTCGTCGAGAACCAGGAGATCCGGGTCGTGGAGCACGGTCGAAATGAACTGCACCTTTTGTTGCATCCCCTTGGACAACTCGTCGATCCGTCGCAGTCGCCACTCGGTGAGGCCGAGTCGCGCGAGCCATTCCTCAGCCCGCTGACGCGCCCGCCGTCGATCGGTGCCTTTCATCTCGCCGAGAAAGACGAGAACGTCGAGCACCCGCATCTTGCGGTACAGGCCGCGCTCCTCGGGGAGGTAGCCGATCCGCTCCGCGTGGGCTCGCCCCCCGCCCGGCTCGCCGAATACGCGCACGGTGCCGCCGTCGGGCTCCAGGATGTCCATGATCATGCGAAGCGTGGTCGTTTTCCCGGCGCCGTTCGGCCCGAGCAGACCGTAAATCACGCCACTGGGCACGGACAACGACAACTCATCGACGGCGGTGTGACCGGCGAAGCGTTTGCTGACCCGATCGAGGATCAGGATCGGGGTAGGGGAGAGAGAGGGGGAGGGGGAGGGCGCCGTCATGTGCGCGGCGCTAATCTAGCCCCGTGGGGGCTGGACTGCGTCGGTCAGGGCGTTCCAGGGAAGCAGGGCGCACTTGATGCGGACGGGGAACTTCGACACGCCGGCCAGGGCACGGAGCTCGCCCAGCGTCTTATCCCGCGCGGCGCCCTCGTCCCCCTGCATCATGGCGCCCATCCGATCGGCCAGGGCGAGTGCCTGGGGGATCGACTTGTCCTTGACGAGCTGGGTCATCATCGAGGCCGCCGCCTGACTGATGGAGCAGCCCCGGCCGATGAAGCGTGCTTCCTTGATGACGTCGCCGTCGACACGCAGCTGCAGGTCGATCTCGTCCCCACAGAGCGGGTTGTTCAGCGACACCGCGTGGGTCGCCTGCTCCAGCGTCCCCTTGTTGCGGGGCCGCCGGTAGTGATCGAGGATCAGCTCCTGGTAGAGGGCGCTGAGCTGCGGATCAGGCGGGGACGTATCCAAACAGGGCTCCCGCCTTGACGAGCGCGCCGGCGAGGGCGTCCACCTCGTCCAGCCCGTTGTAGAGATAAAAGGATGCGCGGGCGGTGGCGGTCACGTTCAGCCGGCGCATCAGCGGCTGAGCGCAGTGGTGACCGGCGCGGATACAGATGCCGTCCTGGTCGAGAATGGTCGCGATGTCGTGCGGGTGAATATCCCCGTACGTGAACGATACCACGCCGGCGCGGTCGCTCTTTCCGGGCGGGCCGTACACCGTCACGCCCTCGATCTGCGTCAGCTTGGCGATCGCGGCCGCCGCGAGGGCCTGCTCGTGCTCGGCGATCCGCTCCCGGCCGATGCGCTCGAGGTAGGTGATCGCGGCCGCGAGTCCGACCGCTCCTTCGACGTTCGGCGTCCCCGCCTCGAACTTGTGCGGAATCTTGTTGTAGCTGGAGTGGTCGTCCCACACCCGCGAGATCATCTCGCCGCCTCCGTGATACGGCGGCATCGCCTCGAGCAGCTCCGGCCTCGCCACCAGCGCCCCGGAGCCCATCGGCCCGAGCATCTTGTGACCCGACAGGGCGTAGAAGTCGCAGTCGAGCGCCTGCACGTCGACCTTCAGATGCGGCGTCGACTGGGCCCCGTCCACTACGACGACCGCGCCGACGGCATGGGCGAGCTTCGTGAGCTGGGCCACCGGATTCACGGTGCCGAGTGCGTTGGACACGTACGGGAACGCGACGATCTTGGGCCGCCGCTCGAGCGCCCGGCCGAAGTCGGAAAGATCGATCCGCCCGTCCGCCGTGAGCTCGACCATCCGGAGCGTGGCCCCCTTCTCCTGACACAGGATCTGCCACGGCACGAGGTTCGAGTGGTGGTCCATGGCCGTGACCACCACGCCGTCGCCGGCCTTCACGCTGGCACGACCGTAGGACCCCGCCACCAGGTTGATCGCCTCGGTCGTGCCCCGGGTGAATACGACGCCCTCCGGCGCCCAGGCGTTCACGAACGCGGCGAGCTTCGCTCGCGCCGCCTCGTACGCCTCGGTGGCGCGAATGGCGAGGTCGTACGCCCCGCGATGCACGTTCGCGTTGGTGGTCCGGTAATAGTCCGCAATGGCGTCGAGCACCACCTGCGGCTTCTGGGTCGTCGCGGCGTTGTCGAGGTAGACCAGCGGGTGGCCGTTCTCCCGCTGCGCGAGCAGGGGGAAGTCGGCGCGAAGGCGGGCGACGTCGAGCATCAGGCGAGCCGCTCGCGCACCAGGCGGTCGAGGCGGTCGCGCACGACCGGGTGCCGCATCCGGTCGAGGATCTCCGCGCCGAAGCCGTACGTGAGGATGCTCCGGGCGGCCTCGGGCGTGAGCCCGCGGCTGCGGAGATAGTAGAGCTGCATCTGGTCGATCGGGCCCACCGTCGAGCCGTGGGTGCATTTCACGTCGTCGGCGTAGATCTCGAGCTGCGGCTGGCTGTCGGCGCGCGCTTCGGTCGAGAGCAGCAGGTTGTTGTTGGTCTGCTTCGAGTCCGTGCGCTGCGCCCCGGGCCGGACGATGATGCGTCCGGTAAAGACGCCGTGCGAGCGCTCCGCCAGCACGCCGTTGAAGAACTCGTGGCTCGCGCAGTGCGGCTGGGCGTGGTCGATCACCGTGTGATGATCCGCGTGCTGCGCGCCGCCCAGCAGGTACAGGCCGTTGAGGATCAGCTCCGCCCCGGCTCCGTCGAGGACCGCGTCGATGTCATGCCGGGCGAGCGCCGCGCCCAGGGTCACGACGTGGAGACCCAGATAGCTGTCGCGTACCTGTCGCGAATGTGTCGTTGCCACTTGGAAGCTGTGCGGACCTTCCCGCTGCACACGGTACAGCTCGGCCCACGCGCCAGCTCCCACGACGACCTCGGTGACGGCGTTGGTCCAATACACGCCGTCCGACAATGCGGCGTAGGTCTCCACGACCGCGGCGCGGGCACCCCGCTCGACCACGATGAGGCTGCGCGGATGGGAAACGAGCGGGCCCTCGGACCGCGCGCGACCGGTGGAGACGAAGACCACCTCGAGCGGTCGCTCGAGCGTCACGTCGGCGGGAACGTGCACGAACGCTCCGTCCGCGAGGAACGCGGTGTTGAGCGCCGCGAAGGCGCTGTCGCGCCAGCGCGCGTGCCGCGCGAGGTGGGCACGGGCCAGCTCGCCGCCCGCGTCGGTCCGCAGCGCGGCGGCGAGGCTCCCCGCCCGCGCGCCGCCGACCAGGTCCGCCGGCGTGGAGAGGGTCGGGGCGTGACGCCCGTCCACGAAGACGACGCGCGGGCCCGCCCCGAGGCACAGGCGCTCGATGTCTGAGGGAGCGGGGAGCCCTACAGGAGTCCCTGACGGTCCCGGGGAGCCGGGAGCATGGGCAAGGATGAATCGCTGGTCCGCGATCGGCGCGACGCTCGTGAAGCGCCATTCCTCCTGCTTCATCGTGGGGAAGCCGAGCTCGGCGAACCGCCCGATCGCCCCCTCGCGGAGCTCCTTCAGCCAGTCGGGCGCGCCCGAGGCGCCGTTTCGCGCGAACGCCTCGAAGTCGGCGACGTACGGTGCTGTCCTGTCGGGGACATCGGTCATGTGACGACCGCCTCTTCGCGCAGCCAGTCGTATCCCTTCTCTTCCAGCTCGCGCGCGAGCTCCTTGCCGCCCGACTTGACGATTCGCCCGCCAGCCAGGACATGCACGACGTCGGGCTCGATGTGCGTGAGGATGCGGTCATAATGCGTCACGAGCACCGTGGCGTTGTCGGGCCGCCGCAGCTTATCCACGGTCTGGGCCACGGTCTTCAGCGCGTCGATGTCGAGCCCGGAATCGGTCTCGTCCAGGATCGCGAGCTTGGGATCGAGCACGGCGAGCTGGAGGATCTCGTTGCGCTTCTTCTCGCCGCCCGAAAACCCTTCGTTCACCGGGCGGCTCAGGTAGCTCGAGTCCCAGCCGATCGCCTTGAGCTTCTCTTCGAGCGCGTCCATGAACTCGACGGGCCCGAGCTCCTCAACCCCCTTGTGCTTGCGGATCGCATTCACCGCGGAGCGGAGAAAGTAGGCGTTGGTGATGCCGCGGATGGCCACCGGGTACTGGAAGGCGAGGAACACGCCCTCGCGCGCCCGCGCCTCGGGCGCCATGCCGAGGAGATCGTGCCCTTCGTAGAGCACTCGACCGGCAGTGACGGTGTACGCCGGGTGTCCCGCGAGCACCTGGGCGAGCGTGCTCTTCCCCGAGCCGTTCGGCCCCATGATCGCGTGCACCTCACCGGCGCGTACCGTGAGATCGATGCCGCGCAAAATCTCCCGGCCCTCGACCGAAGCGTGGAGGTCCCTGACTTCGAGCAGCACCTTTCCCCTTTCCCGTTTCCCCTTTCCCGTCATCCCACGCTCCCTTCGAGACTGATCCCGAGCAGGCGCTGCGCCTCGACCGCGAACTCCATGGGCAGCTCCTTGAAGACTTCCTTGCAGAAGCCGTTCACGATCATCGAGACGGCGTCCTCGGCCGAGAGGCCGCGTTGTTTCGCGTAAAAGATCTGGTCCTCGCCGATCTTGGAGGTCGAGGCCTCGTGCTCCATGATGGCGGAGCTGTTGCGCACGTCGATGTACGGGAACGTATGCGCCCCACACCGGTCGCCAATCAGCATCGAGTCGCACTGCGAGTAATTGCGAGCTTGCTCCGCGCCCTTCAGGATCTTCACGAGACCGCGGTAGGTGTTCTGCCCGCGGCCGGCCGAGATTCCCTTCGAGACGATCGTCGAGCGGGTGTTCTTGCCCATGTGAATCATCTTGGTGCCCGTATCCGCCTGCTGGCGGTGGTTGGTCACGGCCACCGAATAGAACTCGCCGATCGAGTCGTCGCCCTGCAGGATGCAGCCGGGGTATTTCCAGGTGATCGCCGAGCCCGTCTCCACCTGTGTCCACGAGATCTTGGAGCTCCGGCCACGACAGGCGCCCCGCTTGGTCACGAAATTGTAGATCCCGCCTCGCCCCTCTTCGTCGCCCGGGTACCAGTTCTGGATGGTCGAGTACTTGATGGTCGCCCGGTCGAGCGCGACCAGCTCCACCACGGCCGCGTGCAGCTGGTTCTCATCGCGCACCGGAGCCGAGCAGCCCTCGAGGTAGCTCACGTAGCTTCCCTCGTCCGCAACGATCAGCGTCCGCTCGAACTGGCCCGTGGACTCCGCGTTGATCCGGAAGTAGGTGGACAGCTCCATGGGACAACGCACGCCCTTCGGGACGTACACGAACGAGCCGTCCGTGAACACGGCCGAGTTGAGGGCGGCGAAGAAGTTGTCGTTGTACGGCACCACGGAACCGAGGTATTGCTGCACCAGCTCGGGATACTCCCGGATCGCGTCCGAGATGGCGCAGAAGATCACGCCGTGCTTCTTGAGCTCCTCGCGAAACGTCGTCGCGACGGAGACCGAGTCGAACACCGCGTCCACCGCCACGCCCGCGAGCCGCTTCCGCTCCTCGATCGGGATCCCGAGCTTCTCGAACGTCTCGAGCAGCTTCGGGTCGACCTGCTCCAGGCTGTCCAGCTTGGGGCGCTGCTTGGGAGCCGCGTAGTAGCTGATGGCCTGATAGTCGATCGGGCCATACTGCACGTTCGCCCAATGCGGCTCGGGGCTTTTCAGCCAGTTACGGTAGGCCTTGAGCCGCCAGTCTACCATCCAGGCCGGCTCGCCCTTCTTCTCTGAGATCAGACGGATGACGTCCTCGCTCAGACCGGGGGGGACGGTCTCCGACTCGATATCCGTGACGAAGCCGTACTTGTACGGCTGGAGGACCTGGGCTTCGATGCCGCTGCTCATTGAGACTCCCGAAGTCCTTTGTGCATCGCAAGTTGCGAAGGGGTGACCATGGCGCAGGCGAATCCTACAGGATTTACTCGGGATTGTCAACGAGTTAGTAGATGTCCCTATTCACCTCCCGGACGAGCCTCTCATAGTCCTCCGGCGTATTCAGATCGTCGATCACTGCCGGGTCGTCGACTGCCACGGTCAGGACGTCCTGCTCGTGGGCAGCGAGCACCGCTCGCGCGCCGTGTCGGGTCGCGGCCGCGCTGGTCACGAGCTCTGGAAATAGCGCCTGGTCCCAGACCACCGGCTGCCCGCGCCGCTCGGCGAAGGTCGGCACGACGGCGGGCGCGCCGGTCCGCCGATGCGCCTCGAGCAGGCGCTCGAGGGTGGCGACGCGTACGTGCGGGAGATCCACGGGCCACGCCACTATGCCCGAAGGACGGATCGGCTCGAGGGCGGCGAGCGCGGCGCGCAGCGACCCAATCGCCTCGGCGGCGAGATCGGGGTTTTCGACGATGAGGCACTCGTGGGTGGCGAGCGAGGGTCGGACCCGCGCGGCGTCGGGGCCGAGCACCACGACGCGAGACTTTACGTCCAGCGCCTCCAAGGCCTCGAGGATGCGGACGGCGAAGGGCCGACCCCGGAAGTCCAAGAGTGCCTTGGGCCTACCCATTCGTTCCGAGGCCCCGGCAGCGAGCACCACCCCGGCGAGACCCATGCAGTGACGTTATCGCGAGTTGCACCCCGCCGCCAAACCCCCAAATTGGCGGCCCATGGCCGTACGACGCATCCGCCAGCTGGGCGACCCGATCCTGCGGATCCGCTGCGAGCGGGTCCAGAACCCGAAATCCGCCGCGACGCGGCTCGTCGCGGACGATTTGCGGGATTCACTCGCCGTCGCCAGGAAGAAATACAAGATGGGACGGGCGCTCGCGGCGCCCCAGATCGGCGCGCCGGTGCGGATCGTGTTCGTCCAGATGGACAAGCAGCGCTGGACCATGATCAACCCGGAGATCACGGACGTCGGACCGCATGACTTTCTGGTGTGGGATGATTGCTTCTCGTTTCCCAACCTGCTCGTTCGCGTGACCCGGGCCTACCAGATCACGGTGAGCTACACCGACCCGAAGGGTAAGCAGCACACGATGGAGCTCGAGGGACCGATGGCGGAGCTGCTGCAGCACGAGATCGACCACCTGGATGGCATCCTCGCGCTCGATCGCGCGAGCGGGGTCGATCCCTTTGCGTTCCGTTCCGAGTGGGAGAAGCTGCGGGAGGCCGCCGAGCGCTACGGCCCCCCCAAGCCGCGGGAGGTGTGACGGAGCCGCGGCCCGGTTAGGTTAGATTGACGTATGCGGGGAGCGGGGAGCAGGGAGCGGTTCACTCCGGTGCGCAGCGGCAGCGCGGTTTGCACCGTCGGGTACCGCTCCCCGCTCCCCGCTCCCGTTTCGGTCAAGGAGACTCGTGTATGAGCTGCGTCACCCAGATGCACTTCGCCCGCCAGGGCACGATGACTCCCCAGATGGAACGCGTCGCGGAGCGCGAGCAGCTCCCGGTTGAGCTGGTGCGCGACGAGGTCGCCCGGGGGCGGTTGATCATTCCCGCGAACGTGAATCACCTCGCAAAGCGACTCGATCCCATGGCGATCGGCAAGGTGACCCGCGTGAAGATCAACGCCAACATCGGCAACTCGGCGGTCGAGTCGAACATCGACCAGGAGCTCGAGAAGCTGCACCACGCTGTGCACTACGGCGCCGACACGGTGATGGACCTCTCGACGGGCGGCGACATCGACGCGATCCGGCAGGCGATCCTCGAAGCCTCACCGGTGCCGATCGGAACAGTGCCGATCTACCAGGCGGTCACCGACGTGAAGCAGGTCGAGGACCTCACGGAGGACGACCTGCTCGACATGGTCGAGCATCAGGCGCAGCAGGGGGTGGATTACGTGACGGTCCACTGCGGGATCCTGCGCGAGTACGTGGGGCTCGCGCTCGGGCGGGTGACGGGGATCGTGTCGCGCGGCGGGTCGCTGCACGCCTACTGGATGATGCACCACAACAAGCAGAACCCGTTCTACGAGCATTTCGACCGCATCCTCGAGATCGCCCGCAAGTACGACGTGACGCTCTCGTTGGGAGACGCGCTGCGGCCCGGCTCAGTCGCCGACGCGAACGACCGCGCCCAGTTCGCCGAGCTCGAGACGCTGGGGGAGCTCACCACACGTGCGTGGGAGCAGGACGTGCAGGTGATGATCGAGGGGCCGGGCCACATCCCGATGCACCTGATCGAGGAGAACGTGCGCAAGGAGAAGCAGATCTGCCACGAGGCGCCGTTCTATACGCTCGGGCCGCTCGTGACCGACGTCGCGCCGGGCTACGATCACATCACGTCGGCGATCGGCGCGGCCATGATCGGCTGGTACGGTGCGGACATGCTGTGCTACGTGACCCGCAAGGAGCACCTGGGCCTTCCGAACGCCGAGGAAGTGCGGGAAGGGGTGATCGCCTACAAGATCGCCGCCCACGCCGCCGACATCGCGCGCGGCCGGCCCGGTGCCCGGGACCGCGACGACGCGCTATCGCGCGCGCGGTACGCGTTCGACTGGAACGAACAGTTCCGGCTGTCGCTCGATCCCGCGCGGGCGCGTGAGCTGCACGACGAAGCGCTGCCCGCCGAGTACTTCAAGAGCGCCGAGTTCTGCGCGATGTGTGGGCCCAAGTTCTGCTCGATGCACATCACGCGGGAGATCGAGCGGAAGCTCGGGACGAGGGACGCGGTGCCCGCCCGTTAACGAGCACGGTGTCAATAAACTGTCACGATGATGTGCTGATGCTGCTCGACGAAACCGGGACGGTCGACTAGGTGACGCGCGGGAAGCTTTGGGCCGTCGGGCGCGTGAAGTGGGCCTCCTGGGTCGTGATCTCGATCGCGCTCTCGGTGACCGTGACCGAATAGCGATCGGTGAGGCCGTGACGCGTGAACTCGAGTGTGTAGGCGCCGACCGTCACCGGGAGCGCCACCTTGTACTGCGCGGGGCCGATCGCCGTCAGGCAGATCTCCGGTTTTCTGACCCTGTCCGACACGCTCACCCGTAGGATGTTGTCTACGACATCGAGCTCGCTCTCCAACCAATAGTTCATGCAGGGATACTGCGTCTCTGTCGCGACCAACAGGGCAATGTGCGGCGGCGGGGGCGGTGGGTCGACGAAGTAGCCTTCACGGATTGCAAAGGTCAGCGGGCTCGCGTCCCGGACGGCGTCCCAATCGCACGCCCAGAACGCGATGAGGGCCACCGCTGTGAGGAGGAACGGTCGACGAGCCATCAACACTGAATACCTACCGATCCGGGCTCCGCGTCACCACGCGATTCCGTAGTCCTCCCCGTGGTTCGAGGAGCCGCCCCAAAAGGAGCCGTGCTTCCAGTCGAAGAAGATGGCGTTGATGGGGCCCGAGGTGCGCTCCTGGAAGTCGAGCCGGTAGCCCATCTGGCGCAGGTCACGGCGCACCCAGGGCGGCGTGTCGGACCGCAGGGTGAGCCGGCCGGGCTGCGACTCGTGGTCGCCGAACGAGTTCCGCATCTGGTAGCTCGTGATGTTCGCCGCCTCGACCGCCTCCTGCACGGTCATCCCGAACTCGACCATGTCGAGAAAGCACTGCAGCAGGTTCTGATCCTGCGTGTCGCCCCCCTGCACCGCGGACGCCAGGAACGGCTTCCCGTCCTTGAGCGCGAGGCCCGGCGTGAGCGTGACCCGCGGGCGCTTCCCCGGCGCGATCACATTGAAGGGATTGTCGAGGGAATCGACGACGAACTGCTGCGCCCGCTGGCTCACGCCGATCCCGGTGCGGCCGGCGATGACGGCCGGGATCCACCCCCCCGACGGCGTGATCGACACGACCCATCCCGAGGTGTCCGCGGCCTCGATGGACGTCGTGCCGCGCGTGAACGCTTCGTCGAACGCCGCCAGCGCGGCTCCCTCCAGCTGCTGCTGCTCCGTCTGGCTTCCCCCGCCCGACGTCGCTGGAGCCCGGGTCGACGGGGGCGGGGGCCAGCCACGGAGCAAGTCCAGGTACGGGTTCGTCCCGCCCTGGAAGGGATAGGGATCGCCCGGCTTGATCCCCGGATCGTTGCGGTCCGGATTGATCAAGCGCGCGCGCTGCCGGGCGTAGTCCTTCGACAGCAAGCCGCGGATGGGCTCCTCCGGCGGGAACGCGGGGTCGCCGTAATAGAAGTCGCGGTCCGCGAACGCGAGGTTCATCGCCTGGTAGACGGTGTGGACGTAGCGCGCGCTGTTGTAGCCCATTGCCTTGAGATCGAAATTCTCGAGGATATTCAGCGCCTCGAGCATCGCCGGGCCCTGCGACCACGGCTGCAGCTTGTAGACGTCGATCCCGCGATAGGTCGTCAGGACGGGTTCTTCGATTTTGACTTTCGCGCGCTGTTGTAGCCCATTGCCTTGAGATCGAAATTCTCGAGGATATTCAGCGCCTCGAGCATCGCCGGGCCCTGCGACCACGGCTGGAGCTTGTAGACGTCGATCCCGCGATAGGTCGTCAGGACGGGTTCTTCGATTTTGACTTTCCAGCTCGCCAGGTCCTGCAGCGTGATGAGGCCCCCTTCCTCCCGTACGCCGCGGACGAATTCCTGTGCAATGTCGCCCGTGTAGAACCGGGCGTAGGCGGCCATGATCGCGTCCCGTCTGCTCTTTCCCTGGCGCAGCGCCTGCTGCTCGGCGTCGACGAGCTTGCGCAGGGTGGCCGCCAGGTCCGTCTGCCGGAAGATCTCTCCCGCCTCGGGCGCTTCGCGCGCTTCACCCGGGTGCGGCAGCATGACCGCGCGCGAATAACGCCATTGTTTGAGCCAGCCCTTGTTTCGCTCGATCGAGTTGGCCGTTTCTTCTTCGATCGCGTAGCCGTCGGCCATCCGGATCGCCGGCTCGAGCACGTCGCGCAGGCTCAGCTTCCCGTACTCGGCAAGCATCGTCATGAGGCCGCCGGGCGTGCCGGGGGTGATGGCGGCGAGCGGGCCGTACTCCGGCGGGAAGCGCATGCCCTTGGAGCGGTAGAAGGCCGGCGTCGCGCCGGTGGGTGCGACGCCGAGGGCGTTGATCGCGATGACCTTCTTGGTCTGCGGGTTGTAAATCAGCGCCTGGGTTTCGCCGCCCCAGGACAGCACGTCCCACATCGTCGTGACGGCGGCGAGCATGGCGCAGGCGGCGTCGACGGGGTTGCCGCCCTTCTGGAAGATCATGGCTCCCGCCGTGGCGGCGAGCGGCTTGCCGGTGATCGCGACCCAGTGGCGCCCGTGCAGTGGGGGCTTCTGGGTGCGCTGCCCCACGAGCGCGACCGGCGAGAGGAGGAGGACGAGCGTGAGGAAACGGACCGGCATATGTGCTCCGACTGAGATCGAATTCGGGAACATATCGTTCCATCTTGCGGCTCGCCATCGTGCGAGAACGGCCCGCGCCCTTGCGACGTTTCCCGGTGCCGGTAGTATAGGCAGCCTCTTCTCTCTACGGGGGCGCGGCATGCGATGCTCTTCGGTCCGTTTAACTCTCGCCCTTGTCGTCGGCCTCCCGGTGGCGCCCGCGCTCTTCGCACAGGGCGGCTCAATCGCCGGCGTGGTGGTAAGCCGGTCGTCCGGCGCACCGATCGGGGACGTCCAGGTCACGGTGACAGGGACGCCCGAGCGCGTTTTCACGGACGCTCGAGGCCGGTTTCGTTTCGACGACCTCGCCGGCACGACCGTGGTTCTCCAGGTGCGCAGGATCGGATTCCGCGGCGTCACCGACACCGTGAACGTCGGCGATACGAACCTGCGCGTGGCGCTTGAGCAAAAGGTGCTCGAGTTGTCGCAGGTGGTGGTGACGGGGACGTCGAGCGCCACGGAGATCGGCCGGGTTGGCAACGCGGTCTCTAGGATCAACGCCGCCGACCTCACGCAGAAGGCTCCCATCGATGGTGTGCAGGACCTGCTCAACGCCCGCGCCGCCGGCGTGGTCATACAGCGCGCTACGGGTGCCGTGGGGAGCGGCTCGCGCATCCGCATCCGGGGCGCTTCGAGCTTCTCGCTTTCAAACCAGCCGCTGATGTACGTGGACGGCGTGCGGGTCGATGCGGATCCAGCGACGGGACCGGCGAACCAGGCGTTCGGCTCGGCGTCCATCTCGCGCTACAACGACTTCAACCCCGACGACATCGAGAGCATCGAGATCCTTAAGGGACCGGCGGCGACGACCCTGTACGGCACCGAGGCCTCGAGTGGAGTGATGCAGGTCATCACCAAGCAGGGCACCCCGGGCCCGGCGCGGTGGAACCTCATTGTGCGCCAGGGCGCGAACTTCTTGAGCAACCCCGAAGGACGGTTCCCGACCAACTATCAGCGAGATGCCCTGGGGAACATCATTTCCGTCAACATGAGGGATCTCGAATCGCAGCTGGGTGGATCGATTTTCCGCACCGGACATGCAGCCGATTACCAGTTGAGCGTGAGCGGTGGCTCGAGCGCCGTCCGCTACTACGCCGCCGGCGGGACGGAGCTGCAGGGCGGGGCGGAGCCGAACAATGACATCCGGCATACGACCGGGCGCGCCAACCTCACGATTACGCCGAGCGACAAGGTCACGCTGTCGGCGCGCGTCGGCTATGTCTCGGGGCCGACCCACCTGAGCGCCGAAGCGGGCTTCGGCGGACGCATCTGGAGCACGGTCCTGGCCGACCCCCGCAACCTGGGCACACCGCAGCTCGGCTTTTTCAGCGGCCTCCCGCCTGAATACGACGAGGTGTATCACTTCACGCAGGACCTGGATCGGTTCACGGGCTCCGTGCAGCTGCAGCACCACCCCGTGAAATGGTTCACGCACCGGGTCACGTTCGGCGTCGACCGCACACGCGAAGTGAACACGTTGTACCAGCCGCGGATCGATTCGCTCGTGGCCAACCCGACGTTCGGGTCGGACGCGCTTGGCTTCATCTCCATCGAGAACCACAACGTCGATTACACGACGGTCGATTACGCAGCCACCGCGGCGTTCGACCTGTCGCCCACGCTGCACTCGAGCTCCTCGGCCGGGCTCCAGTTTTACCACACGCTGGGAGACACCGTCTATGCCGACGGCTTGTTCTTCCCGGCCCCGGGCCTGTCGGCGATCAGCGCGACGACGGGTCCGCGCTCGAATTCGAACGGGACTGAGGAAACCAAGAGCATCGGCGCCTACGGCCAAGAACAGATCTCCTGGCGTGATCGGCTGTTCTTGACCGCGGGACTTCGGTCCGACAATCACAGCACCTTTGGCGCCAATTTCAACCGCGTGTACTACCCGAAATTCAGCGCGAGCTGGATCATGAGCGAGGAGCCGTTCTGGAAGTACCGGTTCGTGAGCCAGCTGCGGCTGCGGGCCGCGTATGGGGAGTCGGGACGGGCACCCCCCCAGAACGCCGCCGTTCGGTCTGATCAGCCGGTCACCGGCCCGAACGACGTGGATGCCGTGACGCCGCTGTTCATCGGCAACCCCGATCTCGGACCGGAGCGTGGCAAAGAGATCGAACTGGGTTTCGACGCGGGGCTGTGGAACGATCGAGCGGGCATCGAGTTCACGTATTACCGCAAGAAGACGGTCGACGAGATCCTGTTGCGCGAGGTCGCGCCATCGATCGGATTTCCGCCGGTGCCCCCGGGCGGGCAGTACTTCAACGCCGGCGCAGTGCTGAATCAGGGGATTGAGCTGCTGGCACGCGCCCGCCCTTACGACAAAGGCCCGGTGAGCGTGGACATGACGCTCAACCTCGGCACGAACAGCAACAAGATCCTGAGCCTGAGCCCGGGCGTGACCTTCGTGACGGCAGGGACCAACCTGCAGCACCGCGTCGGCTATCCCGTCGGCTCTTGGTTCACGAAGAAGGTGGTGAGTGCCGAGTTCGACTCGACCACCGGACAGGCGATCAACATCATGTGCGACGACGGGAAGGGCGGCGCGATGGCGTGCGCCAACGCCCCGGTCGTCTACATCGGCAGGACCACGCCGAGCTTCGAGGGGGGGTTCTCCACCACGCTGACGCTGTGGAACCGCCTGCGCGTGTACGGCCTGCTCGACTTCAAGACGGGCTATCGGAAGCTCGACGGCACGACGCGAGTGCGCTGCACGTTCTTCGGCCAAGTCTGCCGCGAGAACTTCTTCCCACTCGAGTTCGACCCGAAGCGCATCGCGGGAGTTCAGTCGAACCGCAGCCTGGTCGATTTTTTGATCGCCGACGCGAAGTTCATGAAGCTGCGTGAAGTTTCGGTCGTGTACACGCTCCCGGACGCCTGGGCGACCGCCCTCCGCACGAGCCAGGCGACGGTTTCCCTCGCCGGACGCAACCTGCATACGTGGACCGGTTACACCGGTCTCGACCCGGAGGCGATGTTCCTCGGCGGCAGCCGCGGCGGCAACTTCAGCCAGTGGGAGCAAGCGGACCTGCCGCAGCTGACCCAATGGATCGTCACCGTCAACCTGGCATTCTGAAAGGCGGACCGATGAGACACACAGCGATGGTCGTGCTGGTGGGGCTCGTGGCCGCCGCCGGGTGCGACTTGTTCAACAACGCGCTCGAAGTTCAGAGCACCAGCACCATCCCGGCGGCCGGGCTCGAGGTCCCCGGGAACGCGGGACTGCTCGTGAACGGGGCCATCGGGGACTTCGAGTGCGCCGCGGGGGCGTACGCCGTGATGAGCGGGTTGATCACCGATGAGCTCATCGATGCCACCCAAACCGCTGACCGTTACCCATACGAGCTGCGGACGATGCTTTCGAGCGACCGCCGCTACGCGGTCAACGACTGCGTCGCACTCGGCGTCTACACCCCCCTCCAGACTGCGCGGTTCTCGGCCGCGAACGTGCTCTCCCTCCTGAATGGCTGGACCGTCGCTCAGGTGCCGGCTCGTGACAGCTTGATCGCCACGGCCTCGGCCTACGAGGGCTATAGCCTCGTCCTGCTCGGCGAAGGCTTCTGCACCATGGTCGTGTCCGGCCTCGACGCGAACCGTCAGATCGTGTACGGGGGCGAGATCTCACGGGACAGCGTGTTCAAGCTCGCGGTCGTCGCATTCTCCGATGCGATCGCGGGCGGCAATGCCGATATCGTCAACATGGCCCGGGTGGGGCGGGCCCGCGCCTACCTCGACCTCGGTCAACCGGCTTTGGCGAGGGCGGACGCGCAGCTCGTCCCCGCCGCGTACCTGAAGGTGGTGAGTGCGTCGGGGATCAACTCGCGCCGCAACAACCGCGTGTGGCAGGAGAACAGCGCAACGAGCGACAATACCTCCCTCGACGCGGTGTATCGCGCCATGGCCGACCCCCGCGTTCCATTCGCCGACAAGGTCAAGAACAGCGTGACCGGCATCCACCTCTACCGGCAGCTCAAAGACACAAGTGCCGGCACCTCGATCCGGCTCGCGTCCGGTGACGAGGCGCGGCTCATCAACGCGGAAGCCTATATCAGGATGGGCACCTTCGGAGCGGCAGACAGCATCATCAACAGCTTCCGCGCGCGCGGCGGCCAAGGCGCCATTACCAGCCCGGACTCGGCGACGGCGTCGGACTCGTTGTTCGCGGAAGCCTATATCAGGATGGGCACCTTCGGAGCGGCAGACAGCATCATCAACAGCTTCCGCGCGCGCGGCGGCCAAGGCGCGATTACCAACCCGGACTCGGCGACGGCGTCGGACTCGTTGTTCGATCAACGGAGGCGGGAGCTGTTCCTGGAGGGGCAGCACCTGTTCGACCTCGTCCGGTTCGGCAAGACGCCGGGTCCGGCGGCAGGAACTCCGTACGCGGGCGGTGGGGTGTACGGATCGCAGTTGTGCCTGCCCCTGCCGGACGTGGAGAAGCAAAACAACCCGAACTTCCCGTAGCCTCGGAATCGTGTATTGGTAACAGTTGAGGGCCCGGCAAAGCGCCGGGCCCTCTGGTATTGTCAGCACTCGTGTCGGGATGCTGTACGCTTACTGTCACTCCTCCAGGACGGCAAACGCCCGCACCGGGAAGCTCCCCATTCCCTTCACTCGCGGGGGAACGGCGTAGAACCGGAATCCCGCGTTCGGCAGCTCGTCCAAGCTGCACAAGTGCTCCACGATGGGGATCCCCGCCGCGAGCAGGATCGAGTGCACGGGGCGCGCGCCGTCGGCCGCGTCGTCGATGTTGAGCGAGTCGATCCCCACGAGTGCCGCGCCGGCGGCGACGAGATGCTCCGCCGCGCCGCGCGTCAGGAACGGATGGCCGGTGCCATACCGCTCGGTCCGCCAGTGGACGTCCCACCCGGTGTGCACGAGCACCGCCTTCCCTTTCAGTTCCCACCCCCGGAATACCTCCGAGTCGAGCGCCCGGCCGGCGCGCCCCATTGCCCGGACCACGACGCCCTCGAGGTTCGCCACGGCTTGCAACGGATAGTCGGCAACGTCCTTACCGCCGTCGTACCGATGAAACGGCGCATCGATGTAGGTGCCGGTGTTGGCCAGGAGCTCGATCTTCCCTATCTGGAAGGTCGTGCCCGGGGCGTAGCGGGCCTGGGACGCATCGCGCGGCAGCCAGTCGCTGACCACGGGCACGGGGAGGCCGGGATAGGTGACCATCCCGTGCTCGATCGTATGGCTCACATCGATCAGCCGGCGGGGCGACGATGTCACGGAGCGGCTCGCCGCGCTGGATCCTGGCGGTAGAATTGCCGCAGCTGCGTGTACAGCGCCGGATGCTCGCGCTCGAGCTGGACCGGCTTCTCGAAGAACGCCTCCGTCGCGACGGCGAAGAACTCGGCCTTGTTCGTCGCCCCATAGTCGTCCAGCGCAGACCGCCGATCATCGGCGGCGTCCCGGCGCAACCGCTCGTACTCCTCCGAGAGCACGCCCCCCCACGTGCGCAGGGCGCCCGGCGGCAGGATCGGCGCGCCGTCCGCGGCGCCGTCTTCCGCATCCAGCTGGTGCGCGAACTCGTGCAGCACGACGTTGTCCCCGTCCACGGGATTGCGCGCCCCGCGGACTGCGTCGTCCCACGAGATCACGACGACGCCGTCGCCCCACGATTCGCCGATCAGCGGCACGGGGGACCGCGCGATCTCACCCGTTCCGGGAGACCCGGCAAACTTCGGAACGAATCCATGAGGATAGACGAGCACCGTCCGGAGCGTCGGATAGCACGGACCCTCGAGATTGAGCAACAACAGGCATGCCTCCGCCGCGATCCTGATTTTCATCTCCTCCGTCACGGTGAGTCCCCCGCATCCCTCGAAGTGCTTCTCGGTCAGAAATACCTGCACCAGACGTAGCAGGCGCTCCCGCTCTTCCGCGCTCAACCATCGTGCGAGCGGGACGTCGTGCTCCACCACTCCGTACCACGAGTCCGGGATCGGGCCAGTCGGGAGCCGCGGCGACGTCACCGGAATGCGGCGCAGCACCGCCGACAGGCCGAGGTATGACACCACAATGAGAACGAAGGCCGCGCCCAAGACTGCGAGCCCTTCCATCAGGTCTCCCCCTCGCGACTCACTAGTCCCACCAACAATAGAGCCGCTGTGGCAGCCCCTGCCACGTCATGACCCACGCACTCGTGAACGTGGGCCGGAACACGCCGGCGCGATCGTCGAGCCGCCACTTCCCCGCATCGACCTGCTCCATCAGCTCGCGCACCATCGCCTCGCTCAAAAACCGAGCGGGCTCAGTACGGGACGAGCTCCGGAGCGAAGGGCTCGAAGACCGGCTCAACAATGATAGGCCCGAGCCAGTACGGGACGAGCAGGATGACGAGCCCAGCGAGATAGCCCACGGGAGCCACGGCCGGCTGTTTACGGCGCCTGGACCGGGGAAGGTCCGGCGGGCGGCAGCACGCGCCCGAGCGCCTTGAGCAGCTGCCCGTCGGACGTGCCGCCGTCAGGAGCCTCCGCTAGCACGATGGCGAAGCGCCGCCGGAGCAACGGATCGCGCATGGCGTGGGCGGCGAATTGCAGGGTGAGAGGGATGAACCATGATGCCTGGCGCGCTCCGGCCCCGGCCCGCGCCACAGCGGCGTACTGCTCGAACACCGCGAGGAGAAACGCGCCCTTCGAGGGGAACTGCCGGTAGACGGCACCCTTGGTGAACCCCGCCGTCTGAGCGACCTCATCGAGCGTTGCGAACTCAATGCCGCGCTCCGCGACGACGGTCAGCCCCGCCTCAAGGAGCAGGGCTTTGGTCTCTGCCTTCCGCCTCTGACGGACGATACCCATGGGAATCTATGATACCCATTGGAACCGCATCCGCCAACCAAATGCCACAAAAAGCCAAGTTTGGATACCGGATGGTATCTGAACTTGGACGAAGTCCTGAACTTGGACGAAGTCCATTACCGGCAAGGCCTTCCCACCCCCGGGTCGTTTCTCACTGCAACCCGCCCCGTGCGCTTCCAAGATAGGGGCCGCGCCCGCCCCATACCGGTTTCCAGGAGGCATTTGTGACTCAACCATCAGCTGGCGCTCCCGTCGGGAGTCTCCAGTTCGAGCGCGCCGAGCGCGACGCCGCTGCGTCCAGCCTCACCTGCGGGGGGTGCGGCCAGCCGGTTACCACCTCGTATTACGAGGTCAACGGCAAGGTTACGTGCCAGCGGTGCCGCAATCGGATCATGGCAGGATGGAACCGCGGTTCTTCGGGCGGGCGGTTTGCGAAGGCGCTGGGACTCGGATTGGGCGCTGCCGTGTTAGGAGCGGGGATCTATTTCGGCATCGCGGCGCTGACCGGGTACGAATTCGGCCTCGTGGCGATCGTCGTCGGCGTCCTCGTGGGCGGAGCAGTGCGCACGGGTTCGAACGGCCGCGGGGGCCGGCGCTACCAGCTGCTCGCCATGTTCCTGACGTACACGGCCGTCGTGGTGACTGACTCGACGCTCATTGCCCGCGAATTGAAGAAGCAGTGGCGAGCGCGGGGAGACTCGGCTCAGGCGGCGGCCGGCTCGCCGGCCGCAGTGGCCCCTGGGCTCAACGCCGCCGCCGCCGAGACGCCGAGGACTTCGCATCTGCCGCGACCGCTCGCGGTCGCCGTCGCTCTCGGGCTGATCGTCGTGCTCGCGTACGCGGCCCCCATCATGATCGGCATTACGAGTCCGATCCACCTGCTGATCGCCGGCTTCGCGCTGTATGAGGCGTGGAAGCTCAACCGGGGTGTCGCGTTCCAGGTCACCGGACCGTACCAGGCCGCGGCTCGCCCGGCGGCCTAGTTCATCGCCGATGGTCGCCGACGTCCAGGGGCGGGCGCCGCGCGGCTGCCCGCACTGCGGCACACAGATCGCACCCGTCCTGCTGGCCTGCCCATCCTGCCAGAGCCTGGTCCATTCCGACGACCTCAATCGCCTCGCCGCGGAGGCAGCGCGGGCCATTCAGGCCGGCGACGTGAGCGCCGCCCTGGCCGCGTGGCGGCAAGCGCTCGATCTCCTCCCGCCCGACTCGACGCAGCACAAGGTCGTCTCTGCCCACATTCTCGACCTCAGCCGCGCCTTGGATAGCCGGCGGAGCGGGACGAAACACCCCTCGCCCTGGGCCAAGGGGGCGACCGGCCTCGGTGCACTCGGCGCTCTCCTCTTCAAGCTCAAGTTCGCGCTGACGTTCGTACTCACGAAAGCCAAGCTGCTGCTGTTCGGCCTGACGAAGGGTGGGACGCTCTTCAGTATGCTCCTCTCGGCGGGCGTGTACTGGACGATCTGGGGCTGGAAGTTCGCGTTCGGCATCGTCCTTTCCATCTATATCCACGAAATGGGGCACGTGCAGGCGCTGCAACGCTACGGCATCAAAGCCACGGCACCCATGTTCATTCCCGGGATCGGCGCCGTGATCCGGCTGAAGCAGTACCCGACCGATGCGCGGGAGGACGCGCGGGTCGGGCTAGCCGGTCCACTCTGGGGGCTGGTTGCCGCGCTTGCGGTCTACGCGATCTATCGCATCACCAATGTCGCGGTGTGGGGCGCCATCGCGCACTTCGGCGCCTGGGTCAACCTCTTCAATCTGGTCCCGGTGTGGCAGCTCGACGGCGCGCGCGGCTTCCGGGCCCTGACCCGTCGACAACGCTGGATCGCTGTAGCCGTCATCGCGGTGATGTGGTTCGCGACCTCCGAGGGACTGCTGGTGCTGCTCGGCGTCGCCGCCGCAGCGACGCTCGGCTTTGGTCGCGCGGCAGATGAACCGGATGACACCGCACTGCTCCAGTATGCGTTCCTCGTGGGCATCCTGTCGCTCATGACCCGGATCGCGGTGCCGGCCACCAGGCCTTGAATGGGCGTGGGGCCCCTTCTATGTTTGCGATTCGGCGCGAGTCTGGTGGCGCCTGAGCGACGCGGGATGCCTGGAGTCTGAATGCCGTACATCATCGCAGAGCCCTGCATCAATGTGAAGGATCGGTCGTGCGTGGACGTCTGCCCCGTGGACTGCATCTACGAGGGTGAGGATCAACTGTATATCCACCCGGACGAATGCATCGATTGCGGCGCCTGCGAGCCGGAGTGCCCCGTCACTGCGATTTTCCCGGAGGAAGACACGCCCCCGCAGTGGAAGTCGTATATCGCCAAGAATCGGGACGTGTTCCAGAGCGCGAGCCCGCCCGGCAAGCCGCAGCGCAAGGGATCGTAACGGAAGCCCCGGGGTCGTCACCCCGGGGTTCTCGCTTCAGGAGGGAAGCGCCCTCAGGAAGTCGGCCAGCAACCGGCCGGTCGCCAGGGGCTGTTCGAGGGGCGCCATGTGTCCTGCGGCGGGCACGACGTGACACTGGGCGCCGGGGATGAGCTGCGCCATGGCGCGCGCCGTATCGGGGGGCGCGATCTCGTCGTCGCTCCCCACCAGCACGAGCGTCGGCACGCGCACACCCCGGAGGGTCTCGGTGGAGTCGGGTCGGTCGCGCAACGTCCGCAACGCCCCGACGAGTCCGGGCACCGACCAACGGCGCGCCATCTCTCGCACCTGTCCGACCACCTCGGGCTGGGTGGCCTGCGTGGCCGGCGCGAGTAGCCGAGGGAGCAGCTGCTCGATCACGGCGTCCTGGCCCTCCTGCTCCGCCACTCGAGTGAGCTCCTCGCGCCCCCGCTTCGCCTCGACCGAGTCCGCCTGAGGCTTGGTATCGGCAAGGATCATCGCTTTCACCCGTCCCGGATGTCGACGCAACAGCTCGAAGATGAGGTAGCCACCCATCGAGAGCCCGCACAGCACGGCCTCCCGCACTCCGAGGGCGTCGAGCACGGTCACGAGGTCGTCGGCGTACCGCGCCAGGGAATACCCGTCCGCCGCGGATGGTGTCCCCGAGCCGCCCACTCCGCGCAAGTCCGGCGCGATGCGCCGAACCCGAGACAGCGTGGCGAGCTGGTGCCGCCACACCGTGCGATCGAACGGGAAGCCATGCACGAACAGCACCGGCACGCCGTCGCCGCGCACCTCGACGGCGAGCTCGACGTCGCCCACCGACACCCGGATCGGCTGATGCCCGCCCCCGCCCCCGCCCCCGCCCCCGGCCGACGGGCGAGGTCCGAGAAATCGGGCGATCTCGTCCGGAATCGGCGTGGCGCGACCCAATCGATCGATGCACACGAAGACCATCTCGGCCTCCGCCACCGCGGCATCGTCCGAAACCCGCCGCACCACGTGGCGCAGGGTCAGGCTGGTGGTGCCGCGCCCCACGACCGTCGTCTCCACCCGCAGGACGTCGCGCGCGAACGCCGGCGCTCGGTATTCGATCGTCGCCTTGCGCACCGCGGGCCACACGCCGTTCCGGTCGAACAGGTCCATCCCCGGACCACGAGCGAGTGCGTCCCATCGGGCGCGCTCGAGCAACGTGAGGAGCGCCGCCTGGTTCAAGTGACCGAACGCGTCGCATTCGTATGGGTACACGGTCAGCTCGACCGGCCCGAAGGGCGTCACGGTGCGGGCTCCGGCTGCGGAACGGGCACCGCAAACGTATGCCAAAAAACCACGCGTTGCACGTTGCGCGTTGCACGACGCATGAGAAAGGCGAAGGCTTTAGCGCCGTAGGTGGCATCCAAGACGAGGCCATGCTGCAACGCAAGCCGGCCGGCGGCCTCGCCCTCCGGTGTCGGGTGGCCGTAGCCCGGCCCCAACCCGTCCACTACGACCAGCGGGATGCGGGATGCGGGAAGCGGGATGCGGATGTCGTGACGCGCGAGGAGCCGCCGTGCGGCGTACGCGAGCCACGTCGTCCGCCAGCGGTTGGCGACGAAGATCGGCGCGACGCGGACGCCCACGATCCGGGTCGGCCAGCCGAGCGCGGCGACGGCGAGGGCGAGGCCCGCCGCCGTCCCGCCGGTACCGAGCGGGAGAACGATCGCGTCCGGCGGCGCGGCGACCTGCGAGGCGAGCTCCAACCCCCCGAGCAGCTGGCCCACCACCGCGCGGGGATGCGCGCCCCCGCCCGGAATCCAGCGACGGGGGCCGAGTGCACCTGCGCGACGCCACGCGGCGAGCACCGCGAGCGGCAGCGATCCCCTCACCCGAGCGCGAACGACGAGCGCCGCCTGCGCCCGGCAGGCGGCGGCCACGGCGCGGCTCGCGGGAGTGTCGTGCTGCGGGAACTGCGCCAGCACCGCGCGGCCGCCGACGGCGGCGGCGTGCACGGCGGTCGCGAGGCAGTGAGTCGAGCCGGTGCCGCCCAGGGTGACGAATACCGTGTCGGGCGGCGCGCCCGCAAACAAGAACTCGAGCCCGCGCACCTTGTTCCCCCCACAGGACGCGGACGCGCGATCCTCCCGCTTCAGGGCGAGCTCGGCCACGCCGATGGCGCTGGCGAGCCCAGGAGCCGGCTCGAGCGGCGTAGGCCAGTCACCCAGGCTACAAGGCGCCAGCGTCGCACGTATCTTTTCAATCAACTGTGCCGGATCCGACACCCGAAACCCCGATCCCGAGGACGCCGATGCGGGTTGCCACCGACTACATCCGTCACGCCGCGCGCGCCGCCCGCAAGTGCGTGGGCGATCCGCTGGGCGGCGCCCCCCAGCCGCCGGACGCTGAATTCTACAAGACGCTCGCCAAGGCGCTCGAGGAGATCGCCGCCGGCCTGGAAGCGCTCAGCAAGGAAGAGTGAGCTACATCCGCACGCCCGAAGCGCTGGCCGAAGCGATCGCGGCGCTCTCGCGGGAGCCGCTCGTCGCCGCCGATACCGAGGCGGCGAGCTTCCACCGCTACCGCGACCGGATCTTCCTGATCCAGCTGTCGAGCCCGTCTCGAACCGAGATCATCGACCCCCTGGCGGTGGCGGACCTCTCGCCCGTCGGCCAGCTGCTCGCCGATGCGAAAGTCGAGAAGATCTTCCACGACGCGGACTACGACCTGCGAATTCTCGACCGTGACTACGGATTCCGGGCGCGGCGGCTGTTTGACACGCGCATCGCGGCCCAGCTCGCCGGCGAGCCGGCGGTCGGCCTCGCCGCGCTCCTGGAAAAGTACGCCGGCGTGAAGCTCGCCAAGGAGCACCAGAAGGCCGACTGGTCGCGCCGCCCGCTCCCCCCCGCGATGCTCGCCTATGCGGCGGCCGATACCGCGCACCTACCGGCGCTGCGCGAGCAGCTGCGCGCCAGGCTCATCGCGCTCGGCCGGCTGATATGGGCGGAGGAGGAATTCACGCGGCTCGAAGACCTCCGTTGGACGGGCGGGGGAGGGGGGGCGCCCGACGGAGCCGGTGGAGGAGGGGCCGGAGGACCGGACGCGTTCTTGCGCGTGAAAGGGGCCAAGGCGCTCACACCCCGACAACTGGCGGCGCTGCGGGAGCTGTACCTGTGGCGCGAGGCCCTGGCCGCCGAGCAGGATCGGGCCACGTTCCGCATCATCGGGAACGATGCCCTCCTCGCCGTGGCCAAGGCCCTGCCTGGTGCACCTCCTGAGCTGAGCGGGATCGCCGCACTTCCGGCCAGCCTGGCTGCACGGTACGGCCCCGCCTTGCTCGATGGTGTGCGCCGCGCCGTCGCGCTCCCGGAGACCGAGCTGCCCCGCGTGGAGCGCGTCCCCCGCCAGGCGCGCGATCCGGCGCTCGAGGCACGGGTCGAGCGGCTCAAGGCGGCCCGCAATCGTGCCGCGGCGGACCTGGGGCTCGATCCCGGGGTGCTCTGCGGGCGCTCGACCCTCGAAGCCGTCGCCCGCGCCCAACCGCCCCCAAACGATCGCGCCGGGCTGTCCCGTATCGGGGAGCTCCGGCGCTGGCAAATCGAGGCGTTCGGCGATGCGCTCCTCGCGGCGCTTGGTTAGGCACCCAGGCCGAAATGAGGCGAGAACGCAACGGAGGCCGGCGGCGCGACCGGGCGTCCGTAGGATGCGAGTGGGGTAGAGTCTCCTATGCCGTCGTCCAACTCCGCACCACGGATGAGCGCGGCGCGGCGCACGGGCCTCGCCGTCCTCGTGTGCGTGATCGTCTTCGCATGCGAGCGTCACCTCGAGCAGGCCACCCCCGGCGCCCGAGTGGCGACGGTGGAGGTCACGCCGCCGACGGCGACGGTGCCGGTGGGGCAGACGGTCCAGCTCACGGCGACGCCGCAGGACTCGACCGACGCGCCCCTGCCCGACCGTCCCGTCACCTGGACGAGCGACAACCCCGCCATCGTGAGCGTGGACGTCAACGGGCTCGCGACGGGGAAGACCCCGGGCTCGGCGACGATCACGGCGACGAGCGAGGGGAAGAGCGGCGTCTCCTACATTAGCGTGACCGAGATCCCCTCGGTGCCAGTGGCGTCCGTGACCGTGAGCCCGCCCACGGCCACGGTCGAGGTGGACCAAACTGTTCAGCTGACGGCGACGCCCAAGGACGCGAACGGGAGTCCGCTCACGGGCCGGACGGTCACCTGGTCGAGCAGCGCCACGGCGGTCGCGATCGTCAACGGGGTCGAGGTGGACCAAACTGTTCAGCTGACGGCGACGCCCAAGGACGCGAACGGGAGTCCGCTCACGGGCCGGACGGTCACCTGGTCGAGCAGCGCCACGGCGGTCGCGATCGTCAACGGGAGCGGACTCGTGACAGGAAGGGCCTCGGGCGCAGCGACGATCACGGCCACGAGTGAAGGACAGCGGGGGACGGCGGAGGTGACGGTGACCGCGCGGCCGCCGGGCAGGGGCGAGGTGCTGGTGGGGGCAGGTGACATCGCCGACTGCGGCTCGAGCGGGGCCGAGGCGACGGCGGCGCTGCTCGATGCGATCCCGGGGACGGTGTTCACCGCCGGAGACAACGCGTACTCGAGCGGCACGGCTTCGGAGTACGCAAACTGCTACGATCCGACGTGGGGCCGGCACAAGGCGCGGACGCGCCCAGCGCCCGGAAACCACGAGTACAACACCAGTGACGCGGCGCCCTACTACGCCTACTTCGGCGCGAACGCCGGCCCGTCAGGGCGCGGGTACTACAGCTACGACCTGGGCGACTGGCACCTCATCTCGCTAAACTCGAACATCGACATGAGCGCCGGGTCCGCCCAGGAGCTGTGGCTGCGCGCCGATCTGGCGGCCACCACGAAGACCTGCGTCCTGGCCTATTGGCACCATCCGCGCTTCAGCTCCGGGAGTCACGGGAGCTCGACCGAGTCGCAGCCGCTGTGGCAGGCGCTCTACGACTACAACGCCGATGTCGTAGTGGTGGGTCACGACCACAACTACCAGCGGTTCGCGCCGCAGACGCCGAGCGGCGCGCCGGATCCCGTCCGAGGAATGCGGGAGTTCGTGGCCGGGACGGGCGGGCGAAGCCACTACAGCTTCTCCACGCCGATCGCGAATACGGAAGCCTACAATACCGACACGTGGGGCGTGCTCAAGCTGACGCTCGATGCCGCCTCGTACTCGTGGGAGTTCATCCCGATCGCGGGCGGCACGTACCGCGACTCGGGGACGGGGGCCTGCCATTAGGAGGGATCGGCTACAGCCCCTACAGTCCCATCAACGCCCGCACTTTGGGATCCATCCGCTCGGGCGTCCAATACGGCTCCCACACGATCTCGATGTCGACGTCCTTCACGCCTTCGAGCCCGCGCAGCACGCGGTAGGCGTCGTTCGTGATCATCGGACCCGCGGGGCAGCCGGGCGACGTGAGGGTCATTTTCACGCGCACCTCGCCGTCGGCGATCTCGACGTCGTACACGAGGCCGAGGTCGATGATGTTCATGTCGAGCTCCGGATCCTTGACCTGCCGGAGCGCGTTGCGCGCCGCCTCTGGATTGAGCGCCACGGGTGCCGTCATCACCGACTCCTCTCCGCCATCCTGTTTCGGAACCTAGCCGACGCCTGAGCCCCGCACCAGGCAGTGCCGTCGCCGCGCGATCCAGGCGTACACACGCCGCGCGATGGGCCGCACGCCCGGGATGCGGAAGCCCCAGGCCAACCAGCCCTTTCCGGGCAGCCGTTGCAGGAGCTCCGGGACCGCGTCCGCGCCGGAGAGGACCCGGCCGTCGGGGGGGGGGGAAGCCCCAGGCCAACCAGCCCTTTCCGGGCAGCCGTTGCAGGAGCTCCGGGACCGCGTCCGCGCCGGAGAGGACCCGGCCGTCGGGGGGGGGCAGCACGAGATGCATCGCCGCCGCCAGAGCCGGAAGCGGGATGTTGAACGCCGCCACGCGAGCCCGATCCTGGAACGGGACCAGCGCGATGCGATGTTCCCGGTCCCAGCGCTGGAGCCAGTCGACCGAGCGTCGGCAGAAGCCGCACTCGCCATCGTAGATGAGCGTCGGGCGAGTCCGGTCAGCGCGCATCGGACGCCCGCGCCGCCGCGTCGGCGACGCCGCCGCGCACCTGTTTCAGGAGCGTGAACGGGCGGCGGGCGCGCGGCGCGTACGCGCGGTTGGTGAGCAGCACCACGAACAGGTCGCGATCGGGGTCGATCCAAAGCGAGGTTCCCGTCCAGCCGGTGTGGCCGTAGCTCCTCGGGCCGAACAGCGTTCCCGCGCTCGAGACGCTCTCCCCGGTCGGGACCGCCTGCCACCCCAGGGCCCGGGCTTCGGTCCCGGCTGTGAACGTCGTCGCCTTGGACGTGAACAGACGCAGCGTCTCCTCACCGAGGAGGCGGGAGCCGTCGCGACTCGTCCCGCCGCGGAGCATGAACTGGGCGAATCGTGCCACGTCCGACGCCGTGGAGAACAACCCGGCGTTGCCCGACACGCCTCGGAGTTTGAACGCGCTTCCGTCATTCACGGTGCCGGCGACGGGATGCCCGCGCCACAGCCCGGTCGGTGCGATCCACGTCCGACGCCGTGGAGAACAACCCGGCGTTGCCCGACACGCCTCGGAGTTTGAACGCGCTTCCGTCATTCACGGTGCCGGCGACGGGATGCCCGCGCCACAGCCCGGTCGGTGCGATGCGGGCGCGCAGCCGTGACGGCGGCCGGAACATCGTTTGGTGAAGGCCCAGGGGCACGAACACTTCCCGCGTCGCGAAGGCGTCCAGCGGCTCGCCCGCCACGCGCCGCACGACTTCGCCGAGCAGGATCGCGTTCAGATCGCTGTAGATGACGCGGGTGCCGGGCGGGACGCGGGGGGTCTCGCGCAGGACGCGCGTCATGAGCGCCGCACTGTCGGGAATTGCTTTGAGCTCCGGGTCCGGGATGTCGGCCCGGAGCCCGGACGTGTGCGTGAGGAGCTGGCGCACGGTGATCCCCGCGGTCGCCGACCCTTTGAGCTCCGCGATGTACGCCGAGACAGGTTCATCGAGGCGCACCTGGCCCCGCTCCACGAGCAGCATCAGCGACGTCGTGGTCGCGATGACTTTGGTAAGCGACGCCAGATCGTAGATCGTGCTGTCGGGATCGACGGCCGGGCTCGACGCCGACCACGTGAGGTGCCCGTAGCCTCGGGCGAACAAGATCGTGTCGCGCCGCCCGACGACCAGCGCCGCGCCCGGATACGCACCTTGGCGAATGCCGTCCCGAACGAGGGGGTCGAAGCGGGCGGCGGAAAAGGCGGCAGGCCCGGACGCGCTCGCCGTCTGCGCGACCAGCAGCAACGCTAGCACCACACACCCGGGATCCGGCGACCGCACTCCGGGCAGGCCCCCGGGGCGCCGATCCGCTGTTGCTGGATCACATATCCGTAGCGCTCGATCAGCAACTCGCCGCAGTCCGGGCACCACGTATGCTCCCAGCGCCCGACCCGGCCGGGGAGATTGCCCGCGTAGACGAACTTGAGGCCGGCCGCCGCCCCGATCTCGCACGCCCGCACCAGCGTCTCGGCCGACGTGTTGTCGGGGTCGGTCATCCGGTAGTCCTTGTGGAACGCGGTGACGTGCCACGGGATCTCCGGGCTCACCGACGCGATGTAATCGGCGGCGCGGCGCAGCTGGGCGTCGTCATCGTTGAATCCCGGGACCACGAGGGTCACCAGCTCGAGCCAGAATCCGCGCTCGTACACCATCCGGATCGCATCGAGCACGTGCTGGAGCACGCCGCCCAGCTCCCGGTAGCGGCGATCCTCCATCGCCTTGAAGTCGATCTTGTAACAGTCGGTCCAGGGGCGGATGAAATCGAGCACCTCGGGCGTCGCATTGCCGTTCGAAATAAACGCGGTCTTCAAGCCATGGCCGCGCGCCACCTTGAACACGTCGAGCGCCCACTCGGCGGTGATGAGCGGCTCGTTGTAGGACGACCCGACGAGCTTCGCTCCCTGTCGCAGCGCGAGCCGAACCAGGTCGTCCGGGGTGACGTCGGTCGGGACTACGCCGGCGGCGTCGTCGCGCAGCGCCTGGCTCGTGAGCCAGTTCTGGCAATACCCACAGTGGAAATCGCATCCCAGCATACCGAAGGTGAGTGTGTCGGAGCCGGGGAGGGCGTGGAAGAACGGCTTCTTCTCGGTCGGATCGCACTGCAGGGCGGCGACGTAGCCGGCGGGGACGTACAGCGTCCCGTCCTTGTTGAAGCGGACCTTGCAGATCCCCCGGCGCCCGGGCTTGACGAGGCAGCGGTGCCCGCACGCGAAGCAGCGCACCGCGTGGTCGGGAAGCCGCTCGATCAGCTCCCCCTCGCGGACCCGGGCGTCCAGCGCCTGGGCGAGGGTCGCCGCCCCGCCGTCCTGGGGGAGGGGAGCTTCGTGGCTGAGGAACGAGATGATGCTGCGCTGCGCCATGGAATCCGCCGACTGCGGCCTTTCCTCAATATAGCGCGACGCCCCCGGGCTCAGCCGCCGACGCGAAGCGGGCCCGGGGCGAGGTCGTAGAGGAGCGCGGCCGTGCGGACGTCGCGGGGCGAGAGCTCACGCACCTTGGGCTGGGCGTACATGATGTCGCCCGGATCGGGCGAGTGGTCGAGGCCGATCAGGTGCCCGATCTCGTGCAGTGCCAGCACCCGGACGTCGTCGGGTGCGAACGGTTGCCCCTTGGCATCGAAGGTGGCGAGGGTGACAACGCCGCCGGTCAGGCGTCCATCCTCGTCCCATTGCACATCCGTCTGCCCCGAGCGCTCTCCTTCGAACTGGATGCGCCACTGCACCCGCACTTCGGCGGAGCTGGAGTCGGCGTCGAGGTTGAACCGTACGGGCACGACCTCCTGCCAGCGCTGGAAGGCGCTGCGCACGGCGTCGAGGAAGCTGGGCTGGAAGTTGGCGACGGTGGTGGGAGGAAAAAACACGCGCACGGGCGTCGACACGCGGCCGTCCCAGCGGTGCAGGATCGAATCCGCGTTCTGCGTCAAATTGTCGTTCAGATACGTGCTTCCGGCACTGGCGCGGATCCGGCGGCGGATCTCGGAGCGAGCGAGGAGCACGATGTAACTCGGGCCTCCGGCGCCGACCGGGGGCACGACCGTTGGCGGAGGTGTGGGTGCCGCGGCCGCGTGGGCCGTGTCCCGCGCCGAGTCGATCGCCGAGCCCGCCGTGCGCACCACGGTCTGCACGGGCGCGGTATCGGGGGTCGCGCCGGCCGACGCCCGCGCGGGCGGTCGCACGAAGGCATTCCACAGTGCGGCCGACGCGAGCAAGACAACCAGCGCGGCGACGAGAATGAACATGCGACGCTCGAACATGCGCGCAATATGCGAACGGACGGCGTCGCGCCGCTAGCTTTGGCCTGCTGGCGTCTCTATGATTGTGGCCTGCTTATGCTTGGCACGTAAGTGTTCGCGTTACCCGCGGCACCCATCATTCGCCGGCGTGGGTGGGCCATCGTGGCATGGGCGGCCCTCGCGCTGCTGTTCGGGCCGCGGGCCTGCCACGTCCAACAGGTGCTCGCGCTCCGGGGCTCCGGGGCCGAGGCCACGGAATCGAGCCGCGCGACCGAGCTCCTCAAGCAGGCGTTTCCGACGCCGTTCGCCGACTACGTGGCGATCGTCGTCCATGGCCAGGTCCGCTGGACCAACGCCCGGTTCGAAGCCGTGCTCGACACGCTCAAAGCCGTGGTCGAACGCCGCCCCTACGTGGAAGAGGTGATCTCGGCCCGCTCGATCGGGGAGTCGAGCTTCGTCAGTCAAGACCGCCGCACGACGTTCCTCATTGCGGCGCTCACCCGAGAGTCCACCAGCGACTTGAGCGCCAGTTTCGTCCCCGACCTGCGCGCGTCGATCCGGGACGCGCTGACACGAGTCCCCGGCTCGGAAGGGTTCGCGGTGATGGTGACCGGATTTCCCGCGCTGGACCACGACGTGCGCACCATCAGCGCGGAGGACACCGAGCGGGGCGAGCAACGCGCCCTGCCCCTCACGTTGGCGGTGCTGATCGTCGCGTTCGGCGCCCTGGTCGCCGCGTCGCTGCCGGTCCTGGTGGGCGTCCTCGCGATCACCATCGCGCTCGGCCTGGTCGCCATCGCGGCACGGTATACGCCCATGTCCGTGTTCGTGCTGAACATCACCACCATGGTGGGGCTGGGCGTGGGCATCGACTACTCGCTGCTCATCGTCACCCGGTTCCGCGAGGAGCTGAACCGCGGTCTCTCGCCGGCGGACGCCGCCATCCGGACGGTCGAGACCGCAGGGTCGGCGGTCGTCACATCGGGACTGACGGTGGTCGTCGGGTTCGCGGCGCTGGTCACGACACCGCTCTCGGACACGCGCTCCGTGGGCGTGGGGGGGCTGTTGGTGGTCGGCGTCGCCGTCCTCCTCGCCACCACGTTCCTTCCGGCCGTCCTCGCCATCCTGGGACGCAACATCGACCGCCCCAAGTGGCTCGCCCGTCCGCTCGCGCGATTTCACGCGCCGACCGGCTGGGAGCGCTGGGCACGGTGGTTGGGCCATCGGCCGTGGCGCGCGGTCGCGGTCGGGGGCGCGGCGATCGCGCTGCTCACCTTCCCACTCAGCCAGATCCGCCTGGGTCTTCCCGCCACCAATTGGTTTCCGCCGGAGTCCGAGTCGGGCCAGGGTCTCCAGGCGCTGCGCGAGATGGGCGCCAGCGGCGTGATCCAACCCGTGCGTGTCGTGGTACAGCTTCCGGAAGGAGAATCGGCGCTCTCCGCCCGCCGCCTCCCGGGACTCAAAGCCCTGACTGACTCGATCCGGCAGGACCCGCGCGTGCGCGAGGTCCGAGGCGTCGCGAGCATCAAATCGAGAATGTCGACGCTGCAGCTCGCCATCTACTACAGCGATCCGGCCGCGGTGCGCGCCAAGAATCCGAGGTTCTTCGACGCGTATCTGAGCGCCGACAATCGCGTCACGCTCCTCGACGTGATTCCGGGGGACACCGTCTCCCTCACGGGGCTGATGGACGTGGTGCGACGGGTGCGGGCCCTGGTGGCCCGCGACGTCCGGGGCCTCGCCGGGGCGGAGATCCTGATCGCCGGCTTCGCCGCGTCGAACGTGGATACTCAGCAAGCGCTCATGAAACGCTTTCCGGACACGGTCGCCCTGGTCCTCGGCATCACCGCCATCATGCTGTTCGCCGCATTCCGCTCGCTGCTCGTTCCGATCAAAGCCGTCCTCCTGAACCTCTTATCGGTGGGCGGGGCATTCGGCCTCACCGTGCTCGTCTTTCAGCACGGCTATGGCGGTCGCGTGTTCGGGCTCGAGGGGCCGACGCAGGCGATCTGGGCCGTCGTGCCGGTGCTGGTGTTCGCCATCGTGTTCGGCCTGTCCATGGATTACGAGGTGTTTCTGTTGACGCGGGTCAAAGAAGTCTTCGACAAGACCGGTCGGAACGACCACGCCACGATGGAGGGTCTGTCGGCCACGGCGTCCACGATCACGAGCGCCGCCCTCATCATGATTCTGGTGTTCGGCACGTTCGCGTTTACGCGCGTGCTCGCGGTCCAGCTCATCGGCTTCGGTCTCGCCGCCGCCGTCCTGCTCGACGCGACCTTGATTCGGATGGTCCTGGTCCCGGCGATCATGCACATTGCGGGAAGGTGGAACTGGTGGCCGGGAGTGAGGGCGCCCAAACTGGAGAGAGAGAACAGCGACTAGGATGCAGGAAGGCAACACCTAGACGCACAGACGCACAGGGGTGAACAGTGAGAGTGAACAGGTAGTCCCATTCACTGCGTTCTGTTCTCCTCTGCGCGTCTGCTGCGTCTGTGCGTCTAGTCTACCGCGTCTGTGCGTCTAGGTGTTGCCTGTCCTGCCTCCAACTGCCTCAGCCGTGCTCCCCACACGTCCCAATGCCATGCCGCCACCCTGACTCCTGTCCTGGGATCTTTCAGCGGCTTGTATTGCAGCCACTCCGGCTCGAGCCCGAGCGCCGGGCCGAGCGCGAGCAGCCGCTGCTGGTCAGCGCTCACGAGGTGCACCATCGGCTCGCCGCGCAGCGTGTGGCGATGAAGCCACACGCCGCCGTCGAGGGCGAAGCACATCCCCTCGCGGCGGCGCGTGAATTCACGGTACGGCGGGTCTACTGACAGGTAATGCGGCCCTCCACCGTCGCCGGAGACAGTGGCGCCGCGTTCCCCGAAAACAGGGCGCATTGCCGGGCCGGCGCGAAGGCGCTCGTGGTCGACGCCGACCACCCCGACGCCGTGGCGTTGAGGGACATGGTCACGCCCGCCGACGGCTTGAAGTTGTTCATCAGCGCGAAGTTGGTCGTGTATTTCGCACTGTCGTAAAAGAAGGCTTCCTCCGCAGTCGCGAGGTTCCGAAGATCGGACTTCATCGCGCCGACGTAAGCCTTCTCCTTCGTGTTGGAGAACTTCGGGATGGCGATGGTCGCCAACAGCCCGATGATCACCACCACGATGAGCAGCTCGATCAGGGTGAAGCCGTTTCGAGACATCGCTTCCGATCCTCCAGGCGCCAACGGGCCCCGAGCCCGTAAGTCCCTGGCTCGGTGCCACATATAGTGAGCGCCAAGGGGCGTTCCTGCAAGAGCCATGCTTACCCTTTGGCGTCGACCCAATTCATTCCCATGCCGACACTTACGACCAGGGGGACCCGCAGCTCGGCGGCGCCCTCCATATGGCGTTTTACCAGCTCTGTGGCAGCTTCCTCCTCCCCGTGTGGCACCTCAAATACAAGCTCGTCATGGACTTGCAGGATCATGCGAGACACAAGTCCCCGCTCCTTCAGGGCCCGTGCGATGCGGATCATCGCGATCTTGATCAAGTCAGCCGCCGATCCCTGAAGCGGGGAGTTCGTCGCGGTCCGCTCCCCGAACGCACGGATGTTGTAGTTGCGGTCCTTGAGCTCCGGGACATAGCGCCGCCTTCCGAACAGTGTCTCGACATACCCCTTCTCCCGAGCCTGGGCCACGGTGCCATCGAGCCAGGCCCGGACACCGGCGAAGCGCGTGAAGTACTGCTCGATGAACCGCTTCGCGTCATCCTGGGTGATGCCGAGCTGGCGGGACAGTGCGAACGGCCCCTGGCCATAGATCGTGGCGAAGTTGATCGTCTTGGCGCGCGCGCGCATTTCCGCAGTGACGTGATCGTGCGCCACGCCGAAGATGATCGCCGCCGTTTGGCGGTGAATGTCCCCGCCCTGCTCGAAGGCTGCGACGAACGCCGGGTCGCCCGACAGATGGGCCAGGAGGCGCAGCTCGATCTGGGAATAGTCGGCCGTGACCAGCATCGCGCCGGGCGGGGCGACGAAGGCACGGCGAATGGCCTCGCCGCGCGGCGTGCGCACGGGGATGTTCTGCAGGTTCGGGTCCGAGGACGACAACCGTCCCGTGGCCGCCCCGGTCTGATTGAAGCTCGTGTGGATGCGCCCGGTCACCGGGTTGATGAACGCCGGCAAGGCATCGACGTAGGTGGATTTGAGCTTCGACAGCTCGCGGTATTCGATCAGCAACCGGGGCACCTCGTGCCCCATCGCGGCGAGCTGCTCCAGCACCTCGTAGTCGGTCGAGGGGCCGGTTTTCGTCTTCTTGAGGATCGGAAGCTGATGCTTCTCGAACAGCACGTGCCGGAGCTGCGGCGTCGAGTTGAGGTTGAACTCGGTTCCCGCGGCGTGATAGATCGCGCGCTCGAGCGCGGTCAGCTCGCCGGCGAAGGTCAGTGAGATCTCGCGCAGTCGTGTCTGGTCGATGCACACCCCTCGCGCTTCCATGTCCACGAGCACCGGCATGAGGGGCAGCTCGATCGTTTCCAGCAGACGAATCAACTGGTGGTCTTCGAGCTCCGGCTGGAACGCGGCGTGCAGGCGCAGCACGATCTCGCTGCCCACGGCACAATAGCGCGCCGCGTCTGCCAGGGGCACCGCGGCGAACGGGCGCTCCGCCTTTCCCCGGCCCACGAGCTCGGCATGTGTCCGCAGCGCGAGGGACAGCCGCTCTCGCGCCAGGTCGTCGAGGGCGTGTGAGCGTCGCCCGGGATCGAGCACGAAGCTCGCGAGCATCGAGTCGAACGACACACCCGCGAGCTCCACCCCGGCCCGGCGCAAGACGAGCCAATCGTACTTCACGTCGTGGCCCGCCTTCGGCACGCGCGCATCGGCGAGCAGCTCCCGCAACGGCGCGAGCGCCTCGCTGGTGAGCGGCGGGAGGTTCCGCGGCACGGCCCCGCCGGCGAGCTCCCCGTCGGGCGCCACGTGCGCGAACGGGAGGTACCACGACCGCCCGGGCGCCACCGCGAGCGACAGACCTACCAGCTCCGCCCGCATCGGGTCGAGCGAGGAGGCCTCGGTGTCGAGCGCCAGCAGCTGTGCGCGACGGCATTCGGCCACCACATCCGCCAGTTGCCCCGGGTCCTCGACGATTACGGGCTCCGCGCCCGCGGCAACGGGCGTCGCGGGTGCCGGGGGCCCCGCGACCGGGTCCTCGACGATTACGGGCTCCGCGCCCGCGGCAACGAGCGTCGCGGGTGCCGGGGGCCCCGCGACGGGGGGTGCCCGCTGGGCTGCCGGAGCGGCGCTCGCCGCGACCGCGACCTCCAGCGACGACAGCTTGGGGATCAGCGACCGGAACTCGAGCTCGGTGAACAGCTCGGTGAGCCGCGCGACGTCAGGCGGGCGGACCCGCAGCCGGTCGAGGTCGAGCGGCACCGGCACGTCGCGCCGGATGGTCACGAGCTCCCGCGACAGCCGCGCCAGATCGGCGTACTGCCGCACCGCCTCTCGCGCCCGCTTGCCGGGAATCCGGTCCGCGTTCGTCAGGATCGCATCGAGGTCGCCGAACGTCTTGAGCAGCTCGAGCGCGGTCTTCTCCCCCACACCCTTCACCCCCGGCACGTTGTCCGAGCTGTCGCCCACGAGCGCCAGGTAGTCCACCACCCGCTCGGGCGGCACTCCCAGACGCTCGCTCGCGTTGGCTTGGTCCACCCAGTGCTCTTCGACGGCTGCAGGGCCGCCGCGACCCGGGTTCAGGAGCGCGATGCCCGGCCCGATCAGCTGGTAGAAGTCCTTGTCGCCCGATACGATCACGATCTGCAGTCCACGCGCCGCCGAGGCGAGCGTGCCGATCACATCGTCGGCTTCGTAGCCCTCCACGCCGACCAAAGGCACGTGGAACGCTTCGAGGATCTCCTCGATCCGCTCGACCGACCGATCGAACTCCTGCTGCAGCTCCTGGGTGAGCTTCTCGCGCGTCGCCTTGTACTGGGGGTAGGCCTGGTGCCGGAATGACACGCCCACGTCGTGCACCCAGGCGAGATAGTCGGGACGCCGCTGCTCCAGGAGGCGCAGCAGAAAGTTGGTGATCCCCCAGGCCGCCGAGGTGTTTTCGCCGCGGCGCGTGGTGAGGGGGCGGGCGATCATCGCGAAGAAGGCACGGTAGATGAGCGCGTAGCCATCAACGAGATAGAGCGTGGCGGGGGGTGTCGAACCGGGGCCGGGCATGTGCCGAAGAAAAATAGCGAGGCCGGAGCGGGCGGGGGAATGAAAAACCCCGCCCGAAGACGCGGGCGGGGGGGACGCCGAATGGCGCGAGGCCGGTTAGCCGCGAACGACGTTCGCGGCGTGCAGGCCTTTCTCGCCAGCCTTCACCTCGAACTCCACGACCTGACCCTCGGCGAGGGTCTTGAACCCGTCCATCTGGATGGCTGAGAAGTGTACGAACACGTCCTCGCCGCCTTCCTGCTCAATGAAGCCGTAGCCCTTGGCGTCATTGAACCACTTCACTTTTCCCTTAGGCATTCGGTCTGCCTCCTGCAGAGTCACACATGGGGCGCGGAGCACCCGGCCCGGCACCGTGTCGGTCGCGATAGATTTGACACGCGGCGGAAAGGTTGTCAAGAAACCCCGGCGGCACCCCGACCAGCACCCATAAAGCGAGCCCAGTCAATTGGTTGGCGCGACGTACAGGGCGTGGTACAGCTCTCGATTGCGCAGTACCGCGCGCACGTAGCCGCGCGTCTCCTGGTACGGAATCAGCTCGATGAATTCGTCGGGATCGTCGGCCCCGGGCCGTTCGAGCCAGCGCTTGACGGGCGCGGCGCCCGCGTTATAGGCGGCCGCTGCCGCGTCCACGCGACCCCCGAAGCGCTGGAGTAGCTCCTGCAGGTGCGCGGCTCCGAGGTGGAGGTTCAGGTCGGGAACGGTGATCCACTCGGGATAGAACGTGACGTCGAGCCCGCGCGCGGTGAGGGCCGCGGTGCCCGGCAGGAGCTGCGCCAGGCCGCGCGCGCCGGCGGGCGAGAGCGCCTGAGCATCGAACACGCTTTCCTGGCGCACGATGGCGACGAGGAGCAGGGGATCGACGCCGAACTCGGCCGCCTCCGCCTCGACGGCGCGGCGGTTCGGCCATGGGAAGATGATGCGGAGCACGCGTGAGTCGTTCGGTGACTTGAGCGCCGCTTGCCAGCCGAGGCGAACGGCGGCGGGGCCGAAGCCGCGGGCCGCGAGACCGTCGCCCCAGGCGAGGAGGGCGTCGATATCCTGCTGCGCCGCACGAGCGAGGACGGCGCGCACCTCCGCCTGCGCCGCGGTGTCCAGCCCGGCGAGGAGTAACGTGTCGACACGGCCGAACCAGGTGGCGACGGCCGGCGAGGGGCCCGGCAGCGGAGCGGCGGCGATGCGGAGCGGCGGCAGGTCGACCTCGCGGCGCGCGCGGAGCCCGTAATACCCGATGGAGTCCTCGCGCACCAGCGCGAGCCACGTCGCGCGCGCTCCCGCCGTGTCGCCCGCCAGGAGCGTGAGCTTGCCGAGCCAGAAACGCGCCGTCGTGCGTTGGGGGCCGCCGGCCACCACTTCCGCCCGGAACAGCGCGGCGGCGCTGTCACGCAGGCCGTCGCGCAACGCCTGCGCGGCGAGGCGGAAGCGCGCGAGCGACGCGCGCAGGTCCGCAGGATAGCGCGCGATCAGCTCGCCGAACCACCGCGCCGCCCCGGCCCAGTCCCCCCGATCCCCGAGCATGTCCCCGAGCATGTACAGGGCGGTCGGCGCGGCGGTGTCGGAAGGGAACGACTGCGCGAACCCCGACAGGGCTTCCGACGCGCCGGCATCTCCCAGGCGGACCAATACCCGGGCGCGACGATAGATGGCGAGAGCGCCGAGTGCGGGATCCGCGGCCGCGGAGCGGTATGCCCGTTCGGCATCGCGGTATCGGCCGGCGGTCGTGAAGAGCTCGCCGGCGAGGACGAGCGTCGCGGCGCTCGAATCACCCTGGCGGAGCGCGCGCTCGACCTCGAGCCGTGCGTCGGCTGCGCCTCCGTGGCCCTTCATCGCGCGGGCCAACGCCACGCGCTCGGGCGGGGTCCGGGGCGGCAGCGCGGCCAGCGCCACACCGACGGCCGCAGCGGCGTCGTCGGTTTCCGGCGCCCGCGCCATCAGGCCGTACAGCGCGTCGCGCGCGCGGCTGGAATCTCCGTGCGCCAGCGCCAGCCGGGCGAGGTCGAGCGAGCGACCTGCCTGGGCGAGCGCTTCGAGGGCGGCGACCGAATCGCCGGCGGAAAGCAGCGCTTGCGCCCTGGCAGAGGCAGCCTCGCGCGCCGCGGGCGCCGGCAGATCGGCGAGCAGGCGGAAGGCCACCGCTGTGTCGCGCGTGACACGCGCCTGGCGCAGCCGCACCCACGCGTCGATGGCGGGGAGTCCGGCCGCCCGCGCTGCCCCATAGGCGGCCGCCGCGGAGTCCCGGGCGCCCGCCGCCTCCCACGCGAGCCCCTCGCGCACCGCGAGCAGCGCCGCGCGAGAGCCGCGCACGCGGGCCCGAGCCGCCGCGTAATGAGCCGCCGCCTGAGTCGCGAGACCGAGCCGCCCCTCCGCCTCCGCCAGCACCGCGAGGGCCGCGCCGTCGGCATAGTCCTCGAGCCAGGGCTGGCCGACGAGCAGGCTGCGCGCACGATCGTAGCGCCGAGCGTAGAGCTCGGCCTTGGCGCCCTCCACGACGAACGTGGCGTTGAGCCGGGGCTCGCGGGCCGCAGCGGCCAGCAGGGTCTCCGCCGCGTGCCAGGGCCGGCCCGCGAGCCTGAGGGATTCGGCCCGCTGGGCCGCGACGTAGGGAGAGGTCTGTTGGGCCGTGGCGGTGGACTGAAGAGGGGCCGCCGCGACAAACAGCAGGAGACCGACCGTCCGCGTCACTGCCGCCGACGCTGCTGCGCCACGACGCGCTGGTACTCGGCCCGCGAGAGCGGCGTCAGGCGGAAGCGGCCGAATCCCGTATTGTCCTGGAAGAAGAGCGTCAGCCGCAGCGTGTTGTAAGTCCAGCGGACGCCGCGCACCCCTGCGCGCGATATGTCCGTCGTGAAGTCGAATACGTCGTCGGGCTCGCCCAGCGTGATGAACACCTCACCCCGGTCGGTCAGCCAGCCGGGGTCTCCCGACTCCCGAAACCGCTGGTTCGCCATCTGGATGCGGCGGAAGTACCCCTCAATCGCTTCGTTCTCCGGCGTGCTCTCGACAGGATCGGTCGCTTTGTAAAACTCCCGCCAGACGGCGGGCCGCTGGTCCGGAGCCGCATGGCGCAGCTTGTCCACCCAGTCCTGGCGTTCGAAGTAGCGCAGGAGGCTGATCATCTCGTCATAGTTGGTGATGGCCCATTGATCCGAGAAGCTCACCAGGAACGGCGCGCTGCGCGTCCCCGCGCCGTCACCGCCCGGCCGGCCGATCTCGAAGCGCCCGGCGCCGACGGGCAGCGCCCCCGGACGCAGCTGCGCCAACCCGCTCGCCAGTGCCTCGCTCCCCGCCAGCGCGAGCGTGTCGTGCCAGACCTCGTGGCCCGCCTGATCGAGGGCGCGCGCGACCAGACGGGCGCCGGGTCGCTCCCCGTACGCCTCCACGTAGAACCGCAACGTGTCGGTCCCGTAGGACACCGTGGCGCGCGGGTTCACGAGCAGCTTCGGCACGTCGGACGCGCGCGTGCGCCCCCCGCCCTGATAAACGGCGAGCGGCGTGCTCATCCCCTGCCCCGCGAACCGCGGCACCGTGTCGGTACGCTCCCGTCGCGACGCGGCGGGACCGTTCTGGTCCCGCACCGTGACCGTCACCCGGTAGACGCCGGGCGGCACGGCGATGAATTGCTGGAAGATCACACTCTCGTCGGCACGCTGCGTCTCCGGCAAGCTGCGCACCCGGACCGCCTCGTCGCTCGCGAACTGGCGCACCGAGCCGGTGTCGGCCCGAAAGGCGACCTCCACGTGGTAATGCGCGATGAACGCGGTGCCGTCCCGTTGAAAGTTCAGCGCGTGGTTCGAGAGCGACAGCCCGAACACCGCGAGCGTGGAGTCGGCCGTGGCGTCCGCCACGTAGGTGAGCGTCGCGACGAAGGGCAGCGGCGGTCCTGCGACCAGCAGGCCCATGGTGCCGTACAGCGAGCCGGCATCGAACAGCGTGGAGACGACCGCGCCGGGATCCGGGCGGGGCCCCGAGGCGGGCCGCTGTGCGGGACCGCACGCGGCCACACCGGTCGCGAGGAATGCGATTGCCGCCGCTCGTGTCACTTGCTCAACCTCAAATCCGGGCGTTAGTTTCGCGCGTTCCCATGCCCAACGAGAACCTCGCCGGTCGGACCATCGCCGGCTACCGCCTCCTCGAGCGCGTCGGCGAGGGAGGCACGGCCGAAGTGTACCGCGCCCAGCACCCGGGGCGGGGGCCCTGTGCGTTCAAGGTATTGCGGTCGCGGCTCGCCAGCGACCCCACGGCGGTGAAGCGCTTCCTGCGGGAGGCAGGGTACGGCTCGCGAGTCGAGCACCCGGGAGTCGTCCGCACGTACGATTATGGCGAAGCGGACGGCCTCTACTACCTCGCCCTCGAATGGGCCGAGGGCAAGTCCCTCGCCGAATACGTACACCGCGCCGGCCCCCTCGCTCCCCCACTCGTGGTGGGCATCGTGCGGCAGCTCGCCGATGCGCTGGCGGCCGCCCACCAGGCGGGCATCATCCATCGCGACCTGAAGCCCGAGAACATCACCTACGATCCGGAGTCGCAGCGGGTGAAGCTGCTGGATTTCGGCATCGCCCGCGACGCGGAGTTGCCGCCCGAAGAGCGCCTCACACGCACCGGCTTCTTCGTCGGAACCCTCAAGTACGTGGCCCCCGAAGCCCTGTCCGGGGAGCTCGTGGACGGTCGGGCCGACATCTACAGCCTGGCGACGATTGCGTACTGGATGCTCACGGGGCAGCACCCGCATACCGGCCGCACGCCGCGCGAGCTGTTCCAGCAGCTCCTCACCCAAGACCCGAGGCCCCTCAGCCAAGCCGCTCCGGGCCTGCGGTTCCCTCCGGCGCTCGAGACGGCGGTGATGCGGGGCCTCGAGCGCGACCCGAGCCGCCGCCAGCCCACGATGACGGCGTTCGCCGCCGATGTCACGGCAGCCCTCGCCACCGCAGCTCCGCCGACTGGGCTGCTCGCGGCCCTCAAGCGCGCGGTCCGGGGAAAGGGGACATAGTAGTAGCTATAACTACTACTATCACGATGGCAGTAATCTCCCTCCCACCGGGGAAAGGGGACATAGTAGTAGCTATAACTACTACTATCACGATGGCAGTAATCTCCCTCCCAACCCTAGAGCGACGCCTGCGCGAGCTCCTGCGGGACCGCTCGGTCACGCACGGGGATTTTCTCCTCGCGTCCGGCGGCCGCTCCAGTTTCTACATCGATGCGCGCCGCACCACCATGTCGGGCGAAGGCCTGTTCGTGGTCGGCGCCCTCGGGCTCGCACGTCTCACCGCTCGAGGGTGGGCGCCCGACCTGGTCGGCGGGCTGACCCTCGGCGCCGATCCTGTCGCTTACGCCATTGCCACCGCCGCCTGGGCCCAGGGGCAGGCGCTCGACGCCTTCACGGTCCGCAAGCAGGCGAAAAGCCACGGCACGGGTAGGCGTATCGAAGGCTGCTTCAAGCCCGGTGTCGCCGTCGTCGTCGTGGAAGACGTGATCACCACCGGGCACTCGGCTGCGGAGGCGATCGCCGCCATAACCGAGGAGGGCGGACGCGTCCTCGGCGTCTTGGCCGTGGTGGACCGGGAGGAGGGGGGCCGTGCCGCGCTCGAGCAGGGTGGCCACCCGGTCGAAGCGCTCGTCACCGCCACGGAGCTGGGGCTGGGGGGGCTGCGCTGACGGGAGATTGCCGCCCGGAACACCTGAGGTGTATGATCAGCCCCGGGTGAGCACGCTTCCGACAGGATCATCGCGGCCGTCTCTCGCCTCGCTGGTGCGAGGGTGGAAAGACGACGGCGCCGGCCTCGAGCAACGGCTCAAGGACCTGGAGACCATCTCGCGCACTCATCGGCTGCGGCGCGTGATGGTGGCATTCGGGTTCGCCCTCGGGCTGGTGGGGTGGGGGTTCGGGGCGGTGAGGACGCGGCCCACGACGATGGTGCTCGTGGCGGGCGGGGCGGCGTTCGTGAACGAGCTCCTGGGCCTCATCCACGAACGCGGCTGGTACCGCTGGTGGCTGGTGTATGCGTTGTCGCTGTTCGACGTGTTCCTGGTCGCCGTGCTGGTCGTGTGGTTCGGGCGTGGCGGGTTCGTCGCCGCATTTTTCCTCGCTGTCCTCCCGTACGCGTTCGACCAGGGCCACACCGTGGGACCGGTGCGATCGCGTACCTGGGCTCGAGCTTCCTCCACAACGCGCTGTACGACCCCGGGGCGAGCCTGACGAACGCGGGCCTCGACACGCTCGTGTTCATTCTCGTGGCCATGGCGCTCAAGCGGATTCCGGCCACGCTGATTGCGCGGATCCGCCACGCCCGAAGCGTAATGGGCGAGGCCGAGCGCGGCTACCTGGCCGTGCGCGCGCCCGCGGGTGAGTCCGACGAGCTCGGCTTCCTCGAGCGCAGCTTCAACCGGATGATCGAGGAGATCGGCGGCACGATCTCGACCGTACAACGCGAGGCCGACGAGGTGGCCGCGCTGGCGGAGCAGCTCGCGGCCTCCGCCGAGGAGCTCCATGCCACGTCGGAGACCGTGACGCAGACGGCGCAGCGGCTCGCGACGGATCTCGGGAAGCAACGCGAGATGGCGGAGGGAGCCCGCGGCGAGAGCGCCAAAGCGGCCGACCAGGCAGCGTCGCTGCGGGTGCGCGCGGAGCTGATGCAGGCGGATGCGGCGCGCCTGGTCGCCGCAGCGGAGCGGGGCCGGGAGCGCGTGGCGCGCGCGAGCCAGACGCTGCGCGCGGTCGGGGAGGAGGTCCGAACCACGGCCGCGACGGTGGCCGGGCTGTCGGGGATGTCGGAGCGGATCGGCGTGTTCGCGCAAACGATCGCCCGGATCGCGCGGCAGACGCACCTGCTCGCACTCAATGCGGCGATCGAGGCGGCGCGGGCGGAGGAGCACGGCGAGGGCTTCGCGGTGGTCGCGGACGAGGTGCGGGCGCTGGCGGCGGAGGCGGGGAAGTCGGCGCGGGAGGTGGCGGAGCTCGTCTCGGAGCTGCGCGCCGGCATCGACGCCGCCGCGCGGGCGATGCAATCGGGTGAGACGAAGGTGCGCGACATCGGCGCGGTCGCCGCGGAAGCCGACGCGGCCCTCCAGGAGCTGCATACGGGCATCGAGCTGGTGGGCGACCTGGTGAACGCCACCGCCGAGGTGTCCCGCGGGCAGGCGCAGCGCCTCGCCGAGCTGGCGCAGTCGCTCGAGCAGGTGGCGGCCATCTCGAGCGCCTCTTCGGAACGAGCCGACGGCGCCGCTGGCGCGACTCAAGCCGAGATCACGTCGATGGGCGATCTCACCGCCACCTCCCAGCAGCTCGCGCAACTGGCCGAGCGCTTGCGCGGGAGCATCGCGCGCTTCTCGGTGCTCAAGCGCGAGCCGGAAGTGGGAGAGCCCCCCGTTACCCGCGCCGCGGCGGACTGATCACCCCGGCCGGGAAGCGCGAGTCGCGTTCAGTCCTTGGTCCACAATCCCGCGTTGAGTGGGCAGAACGCGCGCAGGGTCTCCCGGTACGGGGTGATCAAGAGGTCCACGTAGCGCTCGAGCGATACCTCGAAGGGGAAGCGGCGCCGGAATTCACCCGCGGTGACGCCCAGCATCGCTTTCAAGTGCCGCCCGAAGCTCTGTGGTGACGAATAGTCGAGGCGGTACGCCACGTCGGCGACCGAGAGCCCGGGGTTGGCGAACAGGTAGGCGGCGTGCACGAGCCGCATGCCCGCGAGGTAGGTTTTGGGGGACGGGAGGCCCGCCCGATAGAAGCGGGACATGAGGGTGCTCGAGCAGATGCGGAGCTGCCGCGCCAGCCGCCGCACCGTCGAGAGGACCGGCGCGAGCCGTGCGACGGCCTCGAAGAAGGCGCGCACGTCTCCCGTCCCCTCCTCCAGCGCGGGGACGACGCGCGCGAGAATGCGGGCCGCGGCCGGCGACGCCGGATGGCCCACCAGGTCCCGCAGCCGGCGCCAGCCCGCTGGGTCCGTGCAATCCACCGCCGAGCGGACGCCGGTCGCGCCGAGCTTGAGCAGTGTCTCGGTCTCGAAGAAGGCGCGCACGTCTCCCGTCCCCTCCTCCAGCGCGGGGACGACGCGCGCGAGAATGCGGGCCGCGGCCGGCGACGCCGGATGTCCCACCAGGTCCCGCAGCCGGCGCCAGCCCGCTGGGTCCGTGCAATCCACCGCCGAGCGGACGCCGGTCGCGCCGAGCTTGAGCAGTGTCTCGGTCGCGGTGCGGTCGTGCCGCGACACCAGGGCGACCGCGGGGATGGCGGGAAACTCGCGCACGAAGCGCGCGACCGCCGGCAGCTCGTCGCCGCGGCAGGTGTGGACCGAGAGGACGAGGGCGTCCACCCGCTTGCGCCGGGCCGCTCGCAGCGCGTCCCGGAACGAGCTGGTATGGAGCGTCGTGAAGCAGCCGTCGCCCGCGGCATCCAGGCGGGGACGCTCCGGCGGGGGCAGGACAGTGCAGACGGTCACCATGCAGGAGAGACGCTAGCGTGGACCCATCAACCCCGGCTCAAGCTGCGCCGGCACCCGGCCCGGACCCCGCGCGCGGAGCCCACGCCGCCTCAACCGCCGGTCAACGCGCGGCCCTGGCTGAGCGGCTGCGGCGTCATGTCGCGGCGCTCGAAGGCATCCGCCATCCGCGCGCGGCGCCCGAGCGTCATCGGGCCGCCCGCGACTACATCGCGAGCGAGCTGCGGACGCTCGGCCTCGGCGTCGACCTCGCGCCGTTCTCGTTCCGCGGACGCACGTACCACAACGTCGTCGGCAGTGTACCCGGGAGTGATGTGCGACGGCCGGGGCTCTTGATCGGGGCCCACTTCGACTCGACCGCCCACACGCCCGGTGCGGACGACAACGCCAGCGGCGTCGCCGCGCTGCTCGAGTGCGCCCGCTTCCTCGCCTCCCGCAGGCCACAGGCCGGCGTGGAGTTCGTGGGGTTCGACCTGGAGGAGTTGCAGACGGTGACCGGCCGGTACCGCGTCGGGAGCCACGCCCTGGCGCGCGAGAAGCGCGCGCGCCGCGAGCCGCTCGCCGGCGCGTTGATCCTCGAGATGGTCGGCTACCGCGACGCGAGGCCGGGCACGCAGATCGTCCCCCCGCTGCTCGGGATCGACGTGCCGCGGACCGGCGACTTCCTCGCGGTGGTGGGCGACGCTCGCTCCCGCGACCTACTCGAGGGCTTCGCCGCCGGGGCGCGGGCCGCGGCGCCGGACCTGCCACTCGTCCCCTACGCGACGCGGCTGCGGGGCTGGCTCCTCCCGGTCACGCGCCTCTCCGACAACGCGTCCTTCTGGGACGCCCGCTACCCATCGCTCATGCTGACCGACACGGCGTTCCTCCGGAATCCGCACTACCACCGCGCGACCGACACGGGCGCGACGCTCGATTACACCTTCATGGCGATGGTCACAGAAGCGACGGCGGGAGCGCTCACCCGGCTGGCGGATGCCGCCTGAGGCCGTGCCGGCGTCGCCGCGGCGCGCCCGCCGCGTGGCGCTCCTCCTGCTCGGCGCCAGCCTGGTGCTCGCCGCGGGGGGCGCCCTGTGGTTCCTCCAGTTCGCCTCCCGGGTGCGGGGGGACCCAGCGCTGATCTATCGCGAGCCGGCGACGCTCGAGAAGCTGCTCGAGCGGGCGAACGACGCCGAGCGCGCGGGCGACCGGGCCACGGCGATCACGACGTACCGGTTCGTGATGGCGGTGGGGCAGGGGGTGGGGGCCGACCTCGCGCCGTACGTCGTCGCGGCGCGAGCGGGGCTCACTCGCCTAGGAGCCGGCGATACACTTCCAGGTCGGCCTCGCTGAAGCACACGAACCGCACCAGCGCGATCGAGGTCGCCGTCCCGAGCGCCGCCCGCACGGTCGTAACGGCAATCTCCGCCGCCCGCTCGACGGGATAGCGATACGCGCCCGTGCTGATCGAGGGGAAGGCGATCGATCGAAGCCCGCGTTCGGCCGCGAGCCGGAGCGCGTTGACGTAGCAGCTCCGCAGCAACGCCGGTTCGCCGCGCTGCCCCCCGCCCCACACCGGACCCACCGTGTGAATCACATACTTGGCGGGCAGCCGATGGCCCTGCGTGATCCGCGCCTCCCCGGTGGGGCAGCCGCCGATCCTGCGGCACTCCTTCAGGAGCTCCGGCCCGGCGGCGCGGTGGATGGCGCCGTCCACGCCGCCGCCGCCCAACAGCGTCGTGTTCGCCGCGTTGACGATCGCGTCCACGGCCTCCTGCGTGATGTCCCCCCGAAGGGCTTCGAGCCTGGACATATCGGGGCAATCTAGCGCGCGCCGTCCCGGTGCCTATTGTTAACGCGTTCCCGCGGGGGTCGGGTGCGGCGGCCGTTCATTTCGGGAGGCAGCGCCCCGGGCGCCACCGCGCGGGAGGGGACGCCATGCCGGGACGCGACCTGATCGAGCGGGTCCGCAAGGCCCTGGGGGATCGCTACACCGTGCTCACGGCGGTGGGTCGAGGCGGCAACGCGTCGATTTTCGCGGCCCGGGACTCGCGCGGCGCCCAGGTCGCCATCAAGGTGCTGCACCCCGAGCTGGCCGTCTCGGTCGCCGCGGACCGCTTCCTGCGCGAAATCCGCTTCGCGTCGCAGCTCAATCACCCGCACATCGCCCGGATGATGGACAGCGGCGAAGCGGACTATCTCCTCTGGTACGTGATGCCGTACCTGCCGGGAGACACGCTCCGCCAAACGTTGCGCCGCGAGGTCCGGCTCCCGATCCCCCAGGCGGTCGCCGTCGCCGCGGAAGTGCTCGACGCGTTGGAGCACGCGCACGCGCACGGGATCGCCCACCGCGACATCAAGCCGGACAACATCGTGCTCGCGCCACCCCCTCAGGGCGCGGTCCTTGTTGACCTTGGTATCGCGCGCGCCATCGCCAGCTCGGGGGATGACCGGGTGACCCGCAGCGGATTCGTGGTCGGCACCGAGGAGTACATGAGTCCCGAGCAGGCGCAGGGGGTTCCCGACGTGGACGGCCGTACGGACCTCTACTCCCTCGGCGTGGTCCTGTTCGAGTGCCTCGCGGGCCGCCCGCCGTTCTCGTCGCCCAGTGCGGCGGCCGTGCTCGACATGCATCAACACAACCCGGCGCCCGACCTGCACGGCCTGCGGCGCGACGTGCCCCGGGAACTCGCCGCGGTAGTAGCGCGGGCGCTCGCGAAGTCGCGTGCGGAGCGCTGGCAGCGCGCGCTCGAGATGCGGGAGGCACTGCTGCCGTTCGCCGCGGGGGATGCGTGAGCACTGGACGATCGGGCGGGCGGATCGTCGCGACCGTGCTGGCCCTGGGCTTCGGTCTCGCGACCCGTGGGTCCGGGCAGTGCCCCGATGGCTCCCCGCCCCCCTGCGGGACCTTGCGCGTGCCGCTCGACACGGCCCGCTACGCCATCCTGCCATTTGCGCATCGCGAGGGCGGCCAGCAAAGCACGCTCGACGGCGCCGACTGCGCCGAGCTGCTCACCGAGGGATTTGCGCGCTGGATCGAAGTTCGGCTGGCCGATAAGACGCGCGTCTACGATGCGCTGACGCGCCACGGCGCGCGCGCGCCGTTCCGCATCCCGTTCGACACCGCGCTCGCGATCGCCCGTCGGCTCGGCGCGGGAAGGCTGGTGATGGGACAGCTGTGGAGCTTTGGCGACACGCTGCGGCTCACCGCGGGCCTGTACGACGTCGCGCGCGGTGGCGCGCCGGTGCGAGAGAGCACGACCCGGGTCGCGGCGAACGGCGCGATCGGGGCGGCGTTCAACGCGCTCGCCGATTCACTACTGGGGGCCGATCTTGGCGCGGCTCGGGGGGCCGGCGCGGAGCAGACCCGCTCGCTTCGTGCCCTGCGCGCCTACGCGCTGGGTGAACGGGCTATTCGGGAGTGGGACTTGGACCGCGCCGCGCGGGAGTTCCGGGCGGCGATCGTCGCGGATTCCGCCTTCGCGCGAGCGTACCTGGGACTCGGCCAGGCGCTGCTATGGACGGCGGATTCCACTCCAGACGGGACGCGTGATCGGACCGTGATCGCCCGTCGCACGGCGGACCTGGTCGCGAGGCTCGGGAATGCCGATGGCGCCCTGCTGCTCGCCCAGCAGGCCATGTTCCAGCGGGCCTGGTCGGACGCCTGCCGCCGATATCGCGAGATCGTGGAGGCAGACTCGACGAGTTTCGCAGGATGGTACGGGCTCGCGGAGTGCAACGCGGGAGATCCGGTGGTCGAGCGGGATGCTCGAGACACCGCACGTTTCGTGTTCCGCGGTAGCTGGCACACCGCCGTCCTGGCGTACCGACGGGCGCTGCTGCTCGCGCCTTCGTTCAACTTCATCTTCGGGAGGCGGGCCGCCGAGCGGCTGACCCGGATCCTGCAGGCGGAGATTTATTGGTGGCGCCCAGGCCAGCGCGACGGCGAAGCGTTCTTCGCCTTCCCCGCGCTCGAGGGAGACACGCTCGCCTTTCACCCCGTCCCGGCTGCGCACGCCGACACGCTCACCGCCGGCACAGCACCGCACGTCGCCGCGGTCGGGCGCAATCGCGCAATCCTCATCGAGGTCACCACGGCATGGGTGGGAGCGTTTCCACGCGACGCCCGCGCTCACCGCGCGCTCGCGCATGCCCTCGAAGTGAACGGCAACATCGCGCCTGCGGCTGAGGCGCCCCGCTCGGCTCTCTCCGAGATCCAGGCGGCCCAACGGCTGGAGCACAGGCCGGAGGATCGCGTCCGCGACGCCGTCACCGCCGTCCGCCTCCTCGTGAAGGCCGGAGAATTCGAAGGGGCGCGTCGGCTCGGCGACTCGCTGCTGCGCGCCGTCCCCCGGGGGGTCGCGGGTCCCGCCGGGGTGGCCGTTCTGCTCGGGCGGCCGGCCCTCGCCGCCCGTCTCGTAGCCCCCGAAGACCCCGAAACCGAGTATCCGGCGAGCGCGGATAACCAGTCGGTGACCATACCAATGGCGGCCTTGCAAGTGGGCCTCGAACTGCTTGCGTATGCGTCGACAGGGGCCCCCGCCGAGAGCGTCGCGGCGCTGGAGGCACGGGTCGAGCGGCGCACTGCAGGCCTGCCCGCCACATCCCGTCCGGTCGTGCGGAGCGCGCTGCTCGACGTTCCGGCCGAGCTCGTGTTTGATGCTATGGGATCACGCCCGGCGCACCGGTCGACTCCCCCAGGGCCTTCGTGGGAGATGGCCGTGCAGTGGGCCCTTGCACAGCGTGACACACCCTCGGCGCGAACCACCGTCACGGCCGCGCTCAGGCAGCGGGGCGGGCTGCTCTCGCGCGAAGACACCCCGCCGGACGGCGTGTACCTCGACGCCCGTGTGCTCCTCGCGGTCGGCGATACGGGAGCTGCGGAGCAGACTCTCGATGCGCCACTCAACAACCTCGCGAGGCTCCACAGCTATTTGCTGCGCTATCTCCCTCTCGCGGGTGGGCTGGTACGCATGATGGCGCTGCGCGCCGACGTGGCTGCGGCGCGCGGAGACGACAGGACGGCGCGGCGTTGGGCGACCGCCGTCGTGACCCTCTGGTCCGGCGCGGAGCCTGCGCTGCAACCGGTTGTAGCGCGGATGAAGCAGATTGTACAAATGGCGAGGTAACGCGATCCCGGACAAGGAGGTCGTATGCCGAGCGGCAAGCGATGGTCCTGGACGGTCAAGTCGTGTGTTCTGGTGCTCGCCCTGGCGGGCTGCCATTACCCCTACGAGACCCCGAGGCCGACGCAGTTCACCCCGGCCGATGTGGACATGATAGCAGTCGACAGCATCGTGAAATACGGACGCGGTCTGGTCTACGATAGCGTCTACGGCGCCGCAGATTCCCAGCGCGTGGATTTCGCCACAGGCAATATCGGCAGCGGCGATTGGGCCATCATCCAACCTGAGAAGGGGGCCTGGGCGCTCGACGAGAAGGACGTAGTCGAGGGACGTATTATCGCGAGAATCCGGAGCCACGCCGTGTACGCCCCCTTCGGCTATGGCCCCTGGTGGACCTATTGGTGGGTCGACAAGAAAGGAGGTCAGTGGCGCTCGATCCTGGTCTCCGACAGCCTCAAGACGCGCGTGTACGACTCCCTCCCCCACAAGACGACCTACACGACCCACCCAGGCTATGAGTGGCGGCAGTCGATTGCACGGTGGACCGGGAGTCAGTGGAGCGGCTGCGGTGGCAGCGCCTGCTGCGCCAAGCAATAGGGCTGACGACGCCTGCCGACCCGCTGTTCGATCGCCTGGCCCGTGCCCTCGCGGGCCGCTACACCCTGGTGCGCGAGCTGGGCCGGGGTGGCATGGCGACGGTGTACCTCGGCACCGACGTGAAGCTCGGGCGCGGCGTCGCGATCAAGCTGCTGGCGCCCGCCACGCGCGCCTACCTCGGGAGCGACCGGTTCCAACAGGAAGTCCTGCTCGCCGCCCAGCTGTCCCATCCCCACATCGTGCCGCTGTTCGAAGCGGACGAAGCCGATGGCCTCCTGTTCTACGTGATGGAGTACGTGGAAGGCGAGTCGCTGCGGCAGCGGCTCAGTCGTCACGGACCACTCCCGGTCGACGACGCCGTCCGCATCGCGGCCGAGGTCGGCGACGCGCTGCAGTACGCCCACGAAAACGGCGTGATCCACCGCGACGTCAAGCCCGAGAACATCCTCCTGTCCCGCGGCCACGCCCTGGTGAGCGACTTCGGAATCGCGAAGCTGATGGAGGAGCGGGGCGAATCGGAACGGCCGACGTTGACCGGCGCCGGCATCGCGGTGGGCACGGCGGCCTACATGAGCCCGGAGCAGGCGAGCGGCGACAAGCGGATCGACCCGCGCAGCGACGTATACTCCCTGGCGGCGGTGCTGTACGAAATGCTGGCCGGCGAGCCGCCGTTTACCGGACCGAGCGCGCAAGCGATCGCGGCTCGCGTGCTCAACGACCCGCCGCGGCCGATCCGCACGGTGCGCCCCGGGCTTCCGGTGCACCTCGAGCGGGCGCTCGCCCGCGGGCTCGCGAAGTCGCCCGCGGACCGGCACCGCACGGCTCGGGCATTCGTCGACGCGCTCGCGGCCCCGGCTCCCGAGCGCCGCGCGCCCACGCGACCGTTCCGGTGGATCGCGACGGCGTTCGGCGCGGCGATTCTCGGGTGGATCGTGTGGCGTGGGTCGCGGGTCCATCCACCGCCCGGGATGGTGCTCGTACCGGCGGGGCTCTATCCGGTGGGGGGTGGGGGCCGGGGCGGCCCGTCGCGCGACTCGACCGCCGTCCAGCTCGACGCGTATTTCATAGATTCCGCGGAGGTCGGCGTCGCCGCCTACCGGCGATTCCTCGACGCCACGCGAGCCGGCCCGCCCTGGACCCAAGCGCCACCGGATCAATGGCCGGTGACCGGCATACTGTGGTCGGAGGCCTCAGCCTATTGCGCATGGCGGCAGCGCGGTGGTCGCCTGCCGACCGAGGACGAATGGGAGGCGGCTGCCCGCGGGCCGCACGGCTTCCAGTATCCTTGGGGTAATGGCTGGGAGCGCGGCAGGGCCAACGTCGACTCGCTGCGCGAGGGTTTCGCGCCGGTCGGAGCCGGAAGCCCCGGCAGATCGTGGGTCGGGGCGGTGGACTTGATCGGCAACGCATGGGAATGGACGGCGGCGGCCGCCTCCGACGCGCGGGGCCAGCCCGGTCACGTCATCAAGGGGGGAGCCTTCGACACGCCGTCTGCGAATGCGACCGCCGCATATCGCGCGGTCCTCCCGGACCGGCGAGCGTGGCTCACCCACACCGGGTTCCGCTGCGCGCGCAGCGTCGCCGTGGTGCCGGAGCGCGTGGCCGCACCCTCGAGCGTCGCCGTCCTGTACTTCGAGACGCCGGACACGGCGAGCGCTTACCTCGCGGACGGGCTCACCGAGGCGATCATCACCAGCCTTGGCCGAGTCGAGCGACTCAGCGTAAAGTCCCGCAACGCCGTGCGCCGCTTTCGGGGAGCGGTGGATGATCCGGGGACGCTGGGACGCGCCCTCGACGTGGCGTATCTCGTCAGCGGCAGTGTGGGGCGGCCCGGTCGGGGCCAGAGCCCGGCAGTCACCGTCGAGCTGCTGCGGGCGTCGGACGGGGTGCACGTCTGGGGCGGTCAGTACGAGAGCCGCGATACGGCGCTGCAGACGATTCCGCAAGCCGTGGCGCGCGCCGTAGCGACCGCCATCACGGGCGCGCTCCGCCCCGTCGAGCGGACGGCGCTGGCGAGCCGCCCACCGCGCGATCCCGGAGCCTACGATCGCTTCCTGCGCGCGAACTACGAGCTCGCACAGCGGACGCCGCGCGCGGTGCGTCGGGCGATCGACCAATACCAGGGCGCCCTGCGGCTCGATCCGGGCTTCACGCCCGCCCTCGCCCGGGTGGCCGTCGGTTACGGGCTGTTCCTCGACTGGGGGTGGGAGTATCCCGGCCTGTCTCCGGAGGCCGTGCTGTCTCGCGGGTTCGACGCGGCTGACCGCGCCCTGCGGCAGGACTCGGCCTCCGCCGACGCGTGGATGGCCCGCGGCTTCCTCCTCAGCTTCCGGAATCCGCGCACGTTCGCGGGCGTGCGCGAGGCGCTCCTGCGCGCCCTCGGGCTCGATCCCCGGAATGCGGAGGCGCATCACCAATACGGGATGGCGCTGCTCTGGCTGGGCCGCGACTCCGCCGCCGCCGACATGTACCGCCGAGCGCTCCAGCTCGAACCGGAGCGGCCGATCACCTTGTTCAACCTCGGGCGGGTCGCCGCGCGGCAGAGCCAATACGCGGAGGCCCGTCGCTGGGCGGACAGCGCTCTGGCCATCGACCCCGGGGCCGACTACGCCTACGTGCTCCGCGCCCTCGCAGAGTTCCGGCTCGGCCAACGCGCCGAGGCGCGTGCCGACGCCGAGACGGCCGCGCGCTTGCGGTCGGGATTCCGAGTGCCCGCCGAGGCGGTCCTGGCGCTCGTCGAGCTGCAGGCCGCCGACACGCCCGCCGCGCGAACCCGAATCGAGCGCTTGGAGCGCGAGATCCGCTCCGCGGGTAACCAAACGATCACCGACGCCGCATGGGTCGGGCGCGCGCTCGTGGCCCTGCGCGAGGCGGATCGGGCGCTCGGGCTGCTCGAGCGGGTTCGCCCCCGCGGCGCGCGGCTTTGGTTCTACCTTCGGGCGCCGGAGTTCGACCCGGTCCGGACCGATCCGCGGTTCCAGCGGCTGGTCGAGGAGTCGCGGCCGGAATGAGGCGGTCGGGCCGCCTCATCGCCCTGCTGCTCCTCTCCGCCTGCCAGCCACAGGCGCGCCGCCTGCTGCTCCTCGACCTGGCGCTGTCGGAGCCCGCCCTGCTGAACAGCACCGTCCAGCCGTGGCGCGACGAGGGCTATGCGGTGGAATACCGCCGCTTCTACCCGCACCTCGCGCGCGCCGATCTCGGGCGCTATCGCGTGCTGCTGTTCCTCCTCGGGCGCGAACCTGAGGCTCCATCGGACGCCCTCACCGCCGGCGATCTGGCCCTGCTCACCGAGTGGGTGCTCCGGGGCGGCGTCGTGGTGCTCGGCTACGATGCGGACGGAGAAGGGTATCTGGACCGCTGGACGGCGAACCGCTGGCTCGAGTTCGCGGGGACCGGGATCTCGATCGGCGACCGACTCCTCGAGGACACCACCGGGCGTACAGCTACGACCACCGGCCGCCTCCAGCCGTGGGCCGAGGGCCGGGCGATGGGCGACGAGCCACTGGGCTCGGTGTTCGATCCGTTTCCGCTCGACCGGAACAATGTCCTCGCGACGCGCGACGCCTCCCAGCTCCTCGCCGTGACCTCGCGGCACGCGTTCGTGCGCGCCCCGCGGACGCCGGCGCCCCGCCCGGGGGCCGGCGTAGCGGCGGCGACCCGGATCGGCGACGGGCTCGTGGTCGTCATCAGCCGCCACGCGCTCGGCGCGCTGGGGCCCCAGTTCCGGCCCACGACGGCTCCCGCGCAGCAGCTCGACGCCCTGGAGCGGACGGGCGAATTCCTCCACGCGCTCGCCCGCTGGACCCGCCGCCCGGCCGAGTGGGCGCACGTCCCGCCCGCCGCACGTGGCGTGCCCCTCGCCCTGGCGCAGGCGCCCGTACCTGTCGAGCTCGCGGCCCCCGGGATGACTCCCCCGCGGGGCGTCGACACGATCACGCTGCCGCTGCTTCCGGATCCGAAGCTCGCCCGCGCCACCAGCACCCCCGAGTGGCTGCGGCAGCAGGGCATGCGGGTGCTCTGGACGCCGTTGTTCGCGACCCGTGACGGGCGGCGCGTCGTGCGCTCGGGCGCCTCGCTCGATTCGCTCGTCGCCTTGCTCGATGCCGGCGGGTTCAACCTGCTCGCCGGCGACGCCGGCCCGGAGAGCACGGACTCCCTGCACGTCCGCTGGGAGGAGCGGGATGCCGTACGCCGTGCCTGGGCGGACGCGGTGAAGCGGCTGCAGCCGACGAGCGTGGCGTGGATCCCGCTGCTGGACTATGGGAACGCCCGCCACGCTGCGGCGGATTCGTCGCGGGGCGCGCGCGGCGAGGGGCTCCCCGCGCCGTGCGCCCTCGATTCGACGTTGTGGGCGGATGGGCTCCCGTCCGCGGCCAGCGCTCTGGGCCGGCTCGCCGCGGAGCAGCGCACGCTGGTCATCGCGCTCGGCCTCGACGTCGCCGGGCCACACAGCTATTCGATGGGACAGGAGTTCTGCGACGCAGCGTGGCGGCGCGGGCTCGCGGGGCTCATTCGCGCCGGCGCGGCGGGCGGGGGCTGGGACTCGCTCCCGTTCGCGGCGCGCTACCCGACGCTACGCGACGCGGGGCTCTTGCCCCGATACTATCGCGCTCTCGAAGATGAGGTCGCCGCTCGCGCGATGGTGCTGCGAGATCGGGTGCTGAAACAACGGCGCGATCTCTATTTCGCGTTCCGGCTGGCGCAGCCGCCGGCCGACTGGTTCACGCTCGGGTTGCTCCGCGGCTTCGAGCTCCCAGACCGGCCGCTGCTGCTGTTCACCCCGGAGATCTGGACGCGCGATTTGCTCGCGCTCCAGCGCGCGCGCGGTCTCAACATGGTGCACGCCGTCGCCCTGGCTCCGCCGTCGCTTCGGGCACGCGACTGGTCGGGAGTCAGGAGGCTGGTTTTCCAGGAAAGCGACGGGTTCTGGCTCACGCCCGAGGAGCCAGGCGGGCCGGGCGCCAGCCGACGCATGTCGCAGGACAGCCTGGGCCGCCTGCTCCGGAGGCTCGCGCGGTAGACTTGCCCTGACCCTTCCAGGGCCGGTAGCTTTCCTACCGGGTGGCGGTAGGGCGTGATGGTCGCGGCATGCCGGTTCGAGTGGTGTGCTGAGGAAAGTCCGAGCTCCCGAGGGCAGACTGCCAGGTAACACCTGGGCGCCGCGAGGCGACGGAAAGGGCCACAGAAAACAGACCGCCCTTTATCCAAGGGTAAGGGTGAAACGGTGGGGTAAGAGCCCACCGCGCGCCTGGTAACAGGCGTGGCACGGTAACCCCCAGTCGGAGCAAGGCCAAATAAGCAGCGAGACCCGGCCCGGGTCGCCTGAGCTGCGGGTAGGCCGCGTGAGGTGGCTGGCGACAGCCATCCCAGAGAGATGACCATCTGCCCG
>Ga0209808_1000039_pt1 | contig 68271 bp, 53 predicted proteins | sample GraSoiAngelo_157_FD_186171 | JGI IMG/M metagenome (GOLD analysis project Ga0209808, IMG submission 186171) | Grasslands soil microbial communities from the Angelo Coastal Reserve, California, USA - 14_1009_16_20cm (SPAdes) (version 2) | ecosystem: Environmental > Terrestrial > Soil > Grasslands ... | reverse complement strand
TCGCTGAGGATGTTGAGGGCGAGGCCCTGGCGACCCTGGTGGTGAATAAGCTGCGCGGCACACTGCAGTGCGCGGCGGTAAAAGCCCCGGGCTTTGGCGATCGCCGCAAGGCCATGCTCGAAGACATAGCCATTCTTACCGGTGGGAAGGCCATTACGGAGGACCTGGGCATCAAGCTTGAGAACATCGAGGTCGAGGAGTTGGGCAAGGCCAAGAAAGTGACCATCGACAAGGATAACACCACGATCGTCGCGGGCGCCGGCAAGGCCAGTGAGATCGAAGGCCGAATCAAGCAGCTCCGAGTACAGGTTGAAGAGACCACATCGGACTATGACAAGGAAAAGCTCCAGGAACGCCTTGCCAAACTGGTTGGCGGGGTCGCGATCATCAAAGTGGGCGCGGCGACCGAGACGGAGCTAAAGGAGAAGAAGGCTCGCGTCGAGGACGCAATGCACGCCACTCGTGCGGCCGTTGAGGAAGGCATTGTCTCGGGCGGCGGCGTCGCTCTTTTGCGCTGCTTGCCCGTCCTGGAGAAGCTCAAACTCCACGACGATGAAGCCATTGGGGTAAACATCGTAAAGCGAGCGCTCGAAGAGCCCTTGCGCCAGATCGCGGGAAACGCCGGGCACGAAGGCGCAGTAGTTGTAGGACGTGTGCGCGAGTCGAGAGATGAGAACTTCGGCTTCAACGCAGAGACTGGCGAATTCGGCGACATCGTCAAGGCCGGTGTGATTGATCCAGCTAAGGTTACCCGTCTCGCCCTCCAGAACGCTGCGTCCATCGTCTCATTGATGCTTACCACAGAAGTCCTGATCGCCGATCTTAAGGGAGAAGAAAAGATGGTTGCGGCCGGCGCCGGCATGGGTGGAACGTACTAAACGCTGGTCTATATGCTTGTCAAATGCGCGTCAGTTGCTTGCGGACGCTAAACGGTCAAAGCATTCATGCGCAATTCCGACTGTCCGGCAGGTTTGCGATGAGGAGGAATGTATGCAATTACTTTGGTGGATGATGATCGGATTGGTTGCCGGCTGGTTGGCAGGGAAGATTCTGAAGGGTGATGGCTACGGTCCGTTCATGGATCTTGTGATGGGTATCGGCGGAGCAGTGGCGGGCGGGCTCCTGATGCGGTCCGCAGGGATCAGAGGATACGGGGGAACCATTATTACGACTCTCGTTGCCATGATTGGTGCAGTCCTTCTGACGCTGGCCGCGGGCTTCGTGAACGGCAAACGGATGTATACCCGGCAACTCTAAACGTCCCGCAGCCAATGGAAAACTCAAATGCCTGACACCAATGGAGTAGCCATCACTCCGCTTAGGGAAGGCACGCCCTTGCCGGCGAACCTGTCGACCGAAAGTGAAGCCTATAGCTAAGTTGCAATGAACCATTCGATCAGGCTCCTGCGTACGGCGATCACCCTTACGGCTCTTGCAGCCGCGCCGCTGAATCTCGCCTCTCAGCAAAGGCTGGCCCAACGAAGGTTCCAACCCGAAGATCTTTTTCGCGTGCGGCGAGTTGGCACGATCGCATGGTCACCTGATGGCCTCTATGCGGCGATCGAATTGACTCGGCCCGATCACACGCTCGGCGGTGAGATATCTAACGAAATCGCATTGCTCAACGTGAAAAGCCGTGCGCTCCATGTGCTAAGCTCAAATGCGACCACATAGATTGGCTTCTTCAACGCAAGATGGTCCCCCAACGGGACGAGACTTGCATATCTTTCAGCCGACGGGAGCGCGTCAGTTCGAGCTTGGATTTGGACGGGCTGACGCGGATGTGGCATCGCCGTTGCGCTTCTCGTGCCCTCGATACAGCGAATTGCCACCAAAACAGAGCCGGCCGAAATCCGTTGAGAGGTTTTGAAGCCCTATTACAGGGCAGTGCTCGGTTGACAAAAAATGCTGCCCCCTACCCTGTAACGCGAGACCGTCTACTGGCACGCAGGTCGGAAGACGGAAAGCAAGAATGTTAATTAAACTTGCGCATCATCGCTCGAGGTCGTCGGTCTTTCAATCCAGAGAACTGGCTGTAATAATCCTGTTGTGACGAAAAAGCCGTGCCTCTGTCCACTCTAAGAACTCAATCTGTGCAACGGCCTCCGAGCGAAGCTAAACGCACTCCTTCATTTTTTCGGCGGGTTAATTCGTCGCCCCAGCGAGATTTGTGAGTATCCGGCAGGTTGACGAAGGGCATTGTGGGGGATACGAACGAACGGATTTCTCGAAGACTTGGCGACGTGACACGGGAACAAAGCCGTTGCGGACGCGGGCGAGAAAGCATCGATGATCCGATCCTTTTAAGCACAATTCCTAAAGTAAATACCGTATTCACCTGATTGCGCTGTAGGTGCGTTGCGATAAGCAAGTAACATATATTCACTTATCGATACACCACGTGGTGAGATGAGGTACGCTTCGTAACACAGGGCCCCCGCAATTAGCCAGGTCAGCGGTCAATGCGTAATTCTCCCGCTTCCGAGCGCCGTCGATCAAAGCGGATCGTCACGAAGAAACGGGCCAGTTTACTGGTCAATCTAAGTGGCCCGTGTGGAGCGGTTTCCAAGCGTCGTTGTCGATCGGTCGCAAGACGGTTTCAGGGTGCGCGGGAGTTTCCACTTGAGACGAGGACAAGCTGTTGAGGTAACGTTTGACGATGACCTCTTGACGGTGCGGTGCCAAGTAAGATGGGTTCGTGAAGGTGAAGCCGGACTGGAAACCATTTAGAAAGCGGGACAATTTGGCAAAATAGCGGCGCTTTCCGCACTGATTCCCTAGCATAACGATAAACACGACAAACGTTTCCAAAATGGAGATGAGTTGCGAAGAGATGGATTGGCGTCAAAGGTAGGGGCTTGACGAGTTCAACTTCGGCGTCTACGGTTGCCCTAATCGACGGTGGCCACAGCATCCTCGTCCAGCCGTCGGAAGGGCATACCTCATGGAAGCCGAGAAAGATTGGCAACTCACAGTGCGCTATACGTGTCCGCAATGCGGGAAGCATTACGCTGTCGTAGAATGGAAGAAGAACCCTAAATGTCGGCAGTGCGGGGTTCAGCTTCGGGCCGATGACCAACAAGGCGAACCATCGCCGCCAGCCCAAGGCCGAGCAGCTTAATCGGGGTCATCGGTAACTAAGACGTTCGCCGCGTGCCGACCGTGGCAAGACCCCTGCGCCAATACGGCTGGGCAAATCGGAAACCGAGGTCAACCCAACCGTTGTCCTGCAAAACGGTAAACAAACAGCGAAGGCCGACCCTTCAAGTTATACTTCAGAACATGCGCGTAGCAGGCACTCTCGTCCTTATCGCCCTTGTGCTCGTCTTGGTGTCGCCCTGTGCCTTCAGTGCGGAGGCGCAGGAACCTGATCCCCAACAAATCTTTCAGGATGCGGCGCAGGCACAGCAGCGCGGTGACCTTGTGGTTGCTGTGAGCAAGTATCAAGAGGTGATACGGCTCAACCCCAACGTCGTCGCTGCGCATGCCAACCTTGGTGTCGTTCTTGTTTCGCTTGGCCGTTACGACGAGGCCATCACCCAGTATCACATTGCTCTCGCCGAGGCACCTGGAGATCCCGCGCTCCGCCTGAACCTCGGCCTTGCCTACTACAAGAAGGGCGACTTCGCAGCCGCCGCCGCGCAATTCGCGTCGCTGCACAAGGAGAACCCCGGCGATCTTCGCGTTGCTACCCTGCTGGGCAACTGCCAGGTGCAACTGGGCCTTGTCGACCAGGCCATTACTCTTCTTGAGCCACTTGAGAAGGCTAATCCAGACAATCTCGATCTCGAGTGGGCCCTCGGAAACGCGCTGATCCGGACGAGCCAAACGCTGGATGGGCTGAAACGCATCCAGAAGGTCGCTGATAAAGGCCAAAACGCTGACGCACATCAGCTCGCGGCCGACCTTTATCTAGGCCTGACCTTATTCGACCAAGCCAAAGAAAACGCGCAGGCCGTCATTCGCCTGAATCCAGATGCGGCCAAGGCCTACGTGGTCCTCGGCATGATCGACGACTTCGGTGGAAATGAGAAAGACGCCCAGGACAATTACAGGAAGGCTTTGCAAATCGACCCGAAGGACAACCAAGCACGGCTCCAACTCGCCAATGCGTTCCTGATTGATCGAAAGCTCGACCAGGCACGAGAGGAAATCGACCGGGCACTGGCCATCGAACCCAATTCCCTCGCAGCGCGCTACGAGCTGGCGCGCCTCGAGCGCACCGAGGGAAACCTGGCGGCGGCACTCAAGGATCTCGAAGCCATCGAACGGCAGGACCCGCAATGGCTACCGCCTCACGTCGAGTTATCCGCGCTCTATTATCGCTTGCAACGTCCCAGCGACGGTGACCGCGAGAAGGAGATCGTGAACCGGCTCCGAACGGAGGAGCAAGACCGTCGCGGGCAAAGCCGCGTCATCAGCCCGAGAGTTCCTTTACCGTGAGCACGCGATCTGCGTCCAGATTGCGCAACGTTTGCACAATTCCCGACGGCCAACGAATCTCAACCAGTTCGGCTCGCTTCTCTTTGCCTAGACCGAAATGCACCGGCCCGTGGCTCGAAGATGCATAGCCCACGCTGGTAGTCATGTGATTGTATTGGGTTCCCGTTTTCGTAACCACTTTCACCGCCGCGCCGATTCCGTCCCGGTTACTCTTGGTCCCTTGCAGTGAAATGTCCAGCCAGTGTCCCGCGCCCTCCGTGCGGTTCATCCAAATCTCAGTGGGTTCCAGGAGCGCCGTCACCACGACGTCCATTCTGCCGTCGCCATCGAAATCACCGAAAGCGCATCCGCGGTGCCGCGCAGGTCGTGTTGCCGTAAAACCCGCCTCGGAGATCAGCGCTTGCCAACGGCCGCTCCGTCCCGGATTGCGGAACACTACGTTGTGCTGCTTAATCTCCGTCCCAGGCTTCGTCAGCGCCTCAACGTGCCCGCAACTGACGAACAGATCCTTCCACCCGTCGTTGTCAAAGTCGAAGAAGCCAGGACCAAAGCCGCCCAGATGCAGGCTTGCCTGACGCATCCCGCTCGCGCCGGTGATCTCTTCGAAGCTCTTTCCTTGGATATTTCGCCATAGCGGAAAGGTTTGGTTGTTCAAGGCTACTGTCGTGATATCCGGGTAGCCGTCATTGTCAATGTCGCGGAAGTCCACGCCCATCCCGGAAATGAATTGGCCGTCCTCGACGAGCGCCACGCCTTTCTCGAGCGCGACTTCCTCGAACTTGCCGCCAGCATTGTGGAACAAATAGTTGTAGTAAAGATCGTTCGTGACAAACAGGTCCGGACGGCCGTCCAGGTCGTAGTCGGCTACGCCAACACCCATCCCTTTGCCGATGTGCTTGCGCAAGCCCCACTTTTCGGAGGCGTCTTCAAAGGTCCCGTCGCCCTTGTTCAGGTATAACTGGTTGGGCGAACCCTTGTAGAAATTCGGGCTGCAGTAGTCCCATCGCCCCGGCAAGCCGCAAACGTGTTCCGTTTCGTAATCCCACTGAACGTAGTTGACCACGAAGAGGTCGAGCAAGCCATCGTTGTTCACGTCCACCCAGGCCGCAGCGATGGACCACAGTGGACCGTACTCGGGGTCGCGCCAATTGTCGAGCCCGGCCTTCTTCGTGACGTCCGTAAACGTCCCGTCCCCGTTGTTGTGATGCAGCGTTCGGCCATGCACGCCGGCAACGAAGAGGTCAGGGTAGCCGTCGTTGTCATAGTCGCCGACGGCCGCACCCATGTCGTATCCCGTGCCGGCGAGGCCCGCCTCCTTGGTAACATCCTTAAACACGCCTTTGCCTTCGTTGCGGAACAGCCGGTTTGAGAATTTCGACGCGTCCTTCTTCTGCGTCGCCATATTCGCGCCATTAGTGAGAAAAATGTCCGGGCGTCCGTCGCGGTTGTAATCGAAAACGGCCATCCCCCCGGCCATGGTCGAAGGAGCGTGCGGGCTATCGAGGGTCTCGTCGGTTTCCACACGAAAAGGCAGAGACTGTAGCTCAAATTTGATCCGCGGAGCGGAGACGCTAGGTTTCGGGGCCTGAGAGCACGGCAACGCAAGGGGCAGAAACGACCCGCCAAGAATGGAGAGCGCCTCGCGACGTGTAAGGGCCCGTGACTCGGAAAGTTTGAGAGAACGACCTCGATACGCTTTCAATGGCCCTCCGAATCAAAAAGAAGGAGAAAACACGGCTGTAAGGAGTCGCCACTACAACGCTTCGGCGTGATTGTTATTTTGTCATACGGGCAATCGGGATAGGGGGGACGGTTGCCCGTCCTCCGCTAAACTTCAACCATGATTACTTCTTCAAACTCCCTTTGCAGGGAGCGGGATGCCCCATCATGTGGACGACGCTCTACTTCACGCCATGTACGGTACCGAGCTGTCCCGCGTACGAACCGAACTCTAACGACTGTGAATATTCACAACGATTCCGCCACATCCAGTACAAGCGAACCGCCAGACGGCGTCCCATCGCTACCTTGGCAATGCTCTTGTGCCGACGCATCGCCAGGTGTATGTACCGACGTCGCCACTCTGGATTGATTCGTGCTGCCGCCTGGGCTGCCTCCACCAGCAAGAATCGCAACAAGGAGTTGCCTTGCTTGCTGATGTGTCCCAGCCGTTGCTTGCCGGCACTAGAGTCCTCACTCGGAATCATTCCCACGTAGTTGCCGATCTGCTTATCGCATGGAAAACGTTCCCAAGTTCCAATGATCAGCACGAAGGCCAGTGCCGTGAGCGGACCCACGCCAGGATGCGTCATCAGCCGCTGCACCTCGGGTCGCTTCCTGCCTTCCCGCTCGACGGCTGCGGTCAACTCCTCAATGGTCGGATTCATGCGGTCCAACAGCTCCAACAACTCTTGCCGGCGCCGACTGGCCCAGGGAGCCAACGAGAGCTTCTCTAACTGCGCTCGCCCTTGTTCGCTGAACAGTTTTTTCTTCCAGCGATAGCCCTCGTTCATCGCCAGCGCCTGCAGCTGATTCATGATCCGCGTGCGCATCTGCACTAACCGATGCCGGTGCCACAGCAGTTGTCGCAGATCTCGATTCTCCGGATCTGGCACCCAGATTCGAGGAAACCGATTTTCCAGCAGCAGCTTCCGCATAAGTCGGGCATGTTCGCGGTCGGTCTTCTGTTTCTTGACTCGCTTCGTCTTGATCTCCGCGGGGTCGCCGATCCATACCTCGAACCCCAACTCTGCCAGCAGTCGCTCGAACCAGCGTGAATATCCGGTAGCCTCCATGCCTACCCGCACGCAGATTCCTCGCTGCTTCAGGTCTCGATAGAATTTCTCTGCTTGTCCATCACTGTGGTTCAGTTCCTGTTCACCACACTCACCAGTCTCTTCCATTAAAAATGCCATCGTCTGAAAGCTCGGGTGGTAATCTACGCCTAATCATCATGTTCGGCTCCTTTCTCCCGAGCCTGCGGTCGTCGAACAACCACAGTTTACTCGGGTCAGGAGCCGACATTGTTATGCAATCATGCGGGTCCGCATACGGCGGTTCGGCGGGTTGAGCTACTTGTGAATAGCCGGGGTTTCGATACTGCGCGTCGCCAGATAACGATTCGGTCCCTTCGTAGACGTCCCTTGGAGCTTCACTCCTCCTGGCGTCCGGAAGGCCAACAAGGTTGGCTTTTCTGCCGCTGGTCGCTCCTGAGATCGCGCGATTTACTCGCCACTCCCTTCCGTTCGGGCCTTCCTCCGCTCTTCTGGAGTAATACGCCCTTTGCTGACTTCTGCGACATGATCAAGGTGAATTTCTTCACCTTCAGTCACGAATCCGTGACATGCCACAGACCTCCCGAGGTAAGTTCGACCGCCTTCGACGCGCCACCGCCGGATTTACCACCAGTGAGCTTGATGGATATGGGCTTCGCAGTCACTTGCCCGCTCGCCCGTCTCCTATCCGGTTCTTGTTCATCGGCTCGCATCTTTGCTCCGCGCTTCTTTCAGGCCCCGCCTCGCGGCGAGTGTTATTTCACCCTTGCGCTTCGCTATCACTTCACGTCCATCACGTTGTGAAGAGGACTTACACCAAGCTGTCAAACCTGCTCGGCACACAGGAAAAAGGGGATGGACTAGAGCCATCCCCTTTTCCCTTACTGCATGTTTTGGGGTGTGGGTTAGAAAATATACTTCAGCGCGAATTCCAGTGTTCGGCGCCCGACCGTGTAAGCCGGCTTGCCGTTGGTGTCGGGGTTCGTGTTGTTGCCGCCCGCCGCCGCAAAGGTTAGATTGATGTCGTTTCCCAAACCGAACTGCGGGTTCGCGTGGTTCATAAAGTTGAAAGCGGTGAACCGGAACTCGATTTTCTGGATCTCTCTGACCTTGAAATCTTTGTACATACCCAGGTCACTGCCAAAGTACGCCGGGCCAGTGATGTTCGGCCAGATGAGCGGTCCATTCACGCCGCGTTGATTCGGCGCCTGGAAACAATTGGGGTTGAAGTATTGCCCCGCGGACAAGCCCTTCGCAGGATTGCAGGTCAGATAAGGCTCCAAGGCAATACCATCTGTCCCCAGCATGTTCTGGTTGCTGAGCCCCCCAAAGGTTGCATTGAGGCCCTTGCCGGTCAAAGGCTGGAGCGGAGGGCCGCTCTGGTATTGCACCGTACCGGTAAGCTGCCACCCATTGACGACCTCTTGGCCGAAGAGGTTGTTGTGGATGGGGCTTGGCAGGTTGAGCACATAGGCGGCGTTAAAAATATGCCGTCGATCAAAGGCCAAGGTTCCGTAGTTATTCGCGAGCTTGAAGGCATCGAGCGCCGCACCGGAACCCTGTCCGTTGTCGTTGTCTCCGCCGCGAACTCCAAGCGTATGACTCCATGCATAGTTGACGTTGAACACGGCTCTGCCGGTCTGCTTCATCCACTGCACGATTAATCCGTTGTAATTCGAATAGCTGCCATGACGGGCCACGTAGAGCTGGTTGTAACCCCACGGCCTGAAATCCGGGATGGCACCTGAGGGGGGAGCCCCGGCAACACATGTCGCACTCGCCGCGCCCTGGCAGTAGTAGGTGATGCCGGTGACCGGATCGGGCTTGAAGAGCGCGCCCACGGGAATGTAGTTGATGTTACTCATGAGTATGCCGCCACCGCCGTTGGGGGAGAGGAACAAATCGCGGCTGCGGCTGCCTTGATAGGAGATCTCCAGAATGGAACGCCACGGCACTTGCTGATCGATGGTCACGTTCCAGTTCTGGGTGTGCGGCGCTTTATCATCTCCAAACAACATGCCTTCCACGTTCTGTGACGTTCTTGAGCCTGCAGTTGCTGAAGAGCAGGTGCTCAGGCTAGCAAGCGATGTGAAGGTGCAGTTGCTGCTGAAGCTCTTGAGCCCCAACGGTGCGTCCAGCAGGCCATTTGCTGTGACCTGGTTGTAGGAAACATTGTGACGGTAGATGCCGAATCCACCGCGCAGAACGGTGCGGCCATTTCCAGTAAGGTCATAGGCGACGCCAATGCGCGGATCGACGAAGAAGGGATGGGATGCCCAACCGGAAATGGGAACGTTGCTGTCGATGGCATGCCAATCAAAGCCCGCGAGAGCTGCACTGCTGCCCGCGTAGGGCTGCACCGAATTTGTCGGATTCCAGACCATAATGCCCTGGTTTTCGTTCGTCGGGTACCATTGGCCTTCGTGCTCAAAGCGGACGCCGTAGTGAATGGTCAACCTGGGCCTAACTTTCCAAGCATCCTGAGCGTAGAAATCGTGCTCGTTGTAGACCACATTGTCGACGAAATTCGTGCTCGCCTGGCTAAAGCCCACGGCGTGGCCGAGCAACATATCCGCATAAATGTTGTTGGTGGACTCGAAGGCCCATTGGTCAAACTCCCACTGGCCGACTGTCCCTCCGCCGCAGCAGGCGCCTTCCGTCTGCACGTTGGCGTAACGCGCCCAGAAGTACCCAAACTTCAACGTGTGCGTGCGCTTGGTCCAAGTGAAGTTGTCGCTGAAGTCCGGCGTATAACTGTCTTTGCCGGCGGCTTTGCCGTACCACGTTGGAGTCGTACCGAAGGAAGAAGCGTTAAATCCAGCCGAGGTGGTGGCACTGTTGCTGCCGCCGCCGCCGCCTGGGCTACAGCACCAACTCACGATGTCTGGAACCTGCGGAACCGGCTGTGCATACGGACCCTGAACGTTGTAGCCGTAGGTTGTCGGGTTCGCCGCACTGGGGTTCTGCAGAGTGACCGGGTTGATGAAATAGGCGTAGCCAAAAGTGGCTTCGTTAATCAGCGTAGGGCTAAAAGTATATGTCACACCAAAACTGTAGTCCCGCGCGAGTTGGGCAGCGGGAGTCTGCGAGGGGTATGGAACCGCATTTGGCGCCCACCACCACAAGCCGATATTGTTGATATCGGTTTCCGGCTGGCGGGTGAAGGTGGCAAAGGCGCGCATCTTCGAAGTGATGTTGAAGTCGCCGCGAATGTTCATCTCGTTGCTGTTAATTGGAGTTTGGTCGAGAAACTGCGCATTATAGCCCTTGTGGGTAACAGGATCGATGGCCTGCAGCCCGCGCGCGCCGCCAAGCAGTTTCATGAGGATTAGCCCGTTCGGGTCAATCGCGGCGGCGGAGAACGTACTGCCCGATACGGGGAGCAGCAGCGACGCGCAATTCGAACTTTTGCTGTTATTGCAACTATCGTAGGCATTAACGGCCGCGGTATACGCAGCTGACGAGTAAGGGTTGCCGCTGGGGTCATATAGCGTCACCAAGCCTTGGTCAATTGCCCCCGTGCCCGGGATCGGCGCACCGTTCTTGTCAAGCTGTTCCCCGCAAAAAGTGTGGAAGTTCCAGTAGCCGCTTACGTCGGCACATGGGACCGTCGCGGAGTTTGACCAACCCGGGTAGGGTGCCAAGGTGCTTTGAGTAAAGTTGCCGGACATCATATCCGCGGTAGGAACGATGTACTGATGAAGAGCGCCCACTGGCTTCTGGTTGAGGTGCTCGAAACCAAAGAAGAAAAACGCTTTATTATGATGAGGGATGACGGGACCGCCGACGTTGAACCCTTCATACCAGTAATGATCAATCGGTTTTTTCAGCCCTTTGGCATTAAAGAAGGAGTCGTTCGCGTTTAGACTCCCGTTGCGGGTATAAACGTACCCTTCTCCGTGATATTGCGAGGTGCCGCTCTTCCCGGTGGAACTAAAAGTGACTGGCCCGTGGGCGTGCTCAGCATCGAAAGCAGAAGTCTGAATGGTCACTTCTTGGGTCATGTCCTGGTTGATGTTTGCGATTTGCGTTCCCTGGTTCCCAGCATCCGTAATCACCGAGCCGTCCATGATCAACTGCATGCCGCCGTTCGGCTGCGCACCGTTGGAAGTAAAATTCCCGATCGGGCCATTGTTGATCTGTGTGACAGCGCTGTTCCACTGCGCGTTTCCCAGCCCGCTGTTCATAGCCATCCCGGGCATCAGGCGAATCAGTTCCGCCGCGTCGCGGCCTTGGATGGCGATCTGGCTCACCAGCGTGTTGTTCAGGGTCGTGCTGGCGACGCCACTGTCCGTCGGAACCGGCTGCTCCGCAGCTGCCACCTCCACGGTTTCACTTACCGCGCCGACTTTCAAAGCGATGTTCGTGACGGAGCGGCTCTCCTGCTGATAGATGGTGAGACCTTTTTCCGTCCACGTAGAAAATCCCTTTGCCTGTACGGTCAGCGTGTAACTGCCCGGCTGAATCGCCGTAAAGGCGAAGAAACCTGTATCATTTGCCGTGGCAGTCTGAGATAAGTTGGTGCCTTCGTTCGTTAGCACCACCTTCGCACCAGGAACGGCTGCACCACTAGTATCCGCCACCGTGCCACTCAAGGAACTTGTTACCGTCTGCCCGAAGGTCGGCTGCAGGAAGAACAGCGCGACGAGAATCACTGCGCCTGCCATCACCGTAAAGAGGGAGAATACAAAGGACTGATCTCTGCTGGTTTGAGACACCCCAAACATAGAACCTCCTAAACCGCGCACCGTCCACGCGAAGCGCGCGGGCTCACTCTGAACTGAAGTTTTGCGAACAACACCACGGGTACCACCACAATGCAAGTGCGCTCAACCGCGTCCAGGGCGTAACGCCGGGAGCGCTTGCAACCGTCGATGGGGCAGACTTATTACTCAAAATACTCAAAATATCGATATTGTCAAGCGGAAATCGTAAACGTTTACGACCTTCTTGAAAGAGCGCCAGGTCAACCATAAAGTTGATGTCAAATGGCTTCCTGCAATGGGCCAGCGGCGCCCTGCGCGGTCAAACGGGGGTTTCGCGGTCCACTTGGTGCATTTTTTCTATGCCAGAAAAAATTGCAATCGTTTACATGGGCAGGCTGGTGGGCACTAAGAAACCGAGGACGCCAAGAGCCAGTACGACATTTTCTCGACAAGCGCGGGTTACGGAGCGTTACGGATCCGCGCGCGCACTTCGGGCTGGGCCCATTCAAAATGGTAGCTCGAAATCCGCTGGCCTAGCGGGGTGCGCCAAATGCTGAGAGATTTTACCGGCCGATCCGATGCATCGCATTGTGGAGCCATAAAGGCCGCCGATATAAAAGCGTCAGACTGCCGACGAGCAACAAGCTAAAAATGCCGCGAGAATTTCTTTTCACGAAGACGGCAGCGAAAGCCCTTAGTCGTAGTTGTTCGAGTGAAAGTCCGAAGAAGGCAAATCGCTTGCGGCGGATCCAGCGCTGGTCTGGTTTGAAGCTTGCTTTTCAAGAAAAAAATCTAGATTGCCAGCCATAACCAAGTGCGGGGCAAGCGTGGCACGGAAGGAGGGGTACTGGCCATGGACCAAGAATTCCTGCAGAACGCGAAACGCAAGCCTGCCCTGCATGTAGGGGCGCTGGTGGATCGTGGCGGTCACCTTACCGCTGCGAATTTGTTCGATGAGAGACGGAAATAGATCCGTGGCGATGACGGTAAGACGGTCCAGTAAGTGAGCGTCCTTGGCAGCCTGAATGACCGGCATGGAGGCCTCGGTAGTCACATAGATTCCCGCCAAATCGGGGTGGGCGGCAAACAGCTTCTGGCACTTGTCATAGGCTTCCGGCTCGACGTCATGGTCCTCGACAGGCTCGAGAAGAGACATCTCCGGATGCAAATTCCTGAGCGTCTTCTTAAAGGCGGCCAGCTTTTCGGCAGGTTCGGTGATGGCTAATGCGCTCATCGTGATCGCGACTTTCGCCTTGCGATTGAGAAATCTTCCCATCAGGTCGGCGGCCAAAGCGCCACTGGCCATGGTATCCACGGAAACGACCGCGAGCTATTGGAGTGCGGCGCATCGGTGGAGACGCAGACGACGGGAATTCTCGATCGCGACGCCCACTGTATCCAAGTATGTAAGGTGCGAGGACGGCTCGGAAAGAGGATGATGCCATCCGACTCGGCAGCAATGGCTGCTTCAAAGGCTTCTTCTTCACCCTCTCCTAAACGTGGAAACGTGCGGAATTCAAGGTCCGCGCCATGCGTCCCAAGGGCTTGAGCTTCTTCTTGAACCCCCCTGCGGACTTCATCCCAGAAAGAGGTCGTCCCGTTCAGGGTGTTGACAGAAACCCGCAACTGCTCTTTTTTGCGAGAGGAGGCGGGCCGCCACGTTGGGACGATAACCCAGGTTCTTGGACACCTGCAGGACACGCATCCTGGTCATGGGGTTTACGCCGGGATGGTCGTGCAAAGCCCGGTGCACCGTGTCCGTGGATATCCCGAGGACATCGGCTATATCAAAAAGTGTGACCTGGCGGCTGGTACTCATCATGTCGCAGCCTGCATGTGCTCCGTAAACGATTCCGGTCTCCACTTTAGGCTCAAGATAACCAAAGGGGCGAGGAATTTTCTCCTGACGACTCGAAGAGCGAACATTCACTCCTACTTCTCTTCGAGAAAAGTCCTGCCGAACATCGTGGTGGCCAAGGGCGCTCCAAAGACCTTTGCGTCCCGCAGAACGTGGACACGCCGGAACTGGAAAAGGAAATCAGCGACGTTTAGGCTTTCGCAGCTTGGGGCCTCAAGGGTTTGTAACGTGGAAGAAGTCCATTCGAAGTGCCGCGTATTGGGGCATCGTAATTCTGTCGGCGTTATTGGTTGGGAGTGCTGGCCAGGGAAAAGATCATGGGATGGACCCCGGATTTTCATACGCCGACTTTCGCGGGCGAAACACTGAGCCTGATCTCTCGTTCCCTGGTTTCCTATCTACTCGGGCCTTTTGGTTGGCTGCTCGCTTGTTCCGTTGTGGGGCGTGAGGACGGAGGCTTTCGCACCGTTTCGGAGGACCTCGGCGGGCAAGCCGCTGCTTAGCCACCCCAGCACGGTCTGCTTTCCATGCTGCTTGACCAAAGCGGCGACGATTCTTTGCGCAGCGGCGTACGCTTTCTGCAGCTCGTCCCGGATGTCTCCGTGCTTCAGAATCTCCTCAATCTGGTCAGCGTTCAGCGATGACTGAGTGGCGTCAGGAGCAGCGGGATTTGCCAAATAGAGAGTCAGTCCTTCGCGAAACCACAGCGGCACGCCTCGCACCGCCCGCGCTTCCACCAAAAGATGATAGAACTCATGCCGAAGCGTGGATTCCAGGATCGACCGGCGGCGCAACTCCTCAAGCGGCTGCAAACGAATCGTCTGGCCGCGCGTCGACGCGGCCACCCATCCCGGTTGTCCTGTTGTATTTCGATAGCTGTCCAGACTAGAAAAGACTTGCAGCCTGACGCGGAACGCCAGCTTCCAACCTAGGTCGTTCTCAGCTTCGCGCAGCGTGCGCTCGGCCACCGGAAAAACGCTGGAATCCGATCCAGGGTCCACACTGATCAAATCAAAGCGCTCGTCCGAACGTTTCTGCCAGGTTTCTTTCTCGGATGCGACCACTTCGGTTCCCGGATAGTAGAAGCTCAAGATTTCCTTGTACGTTTTGCCTTCTCGCGCCATTTCTTCCGCGCCTGCCTGGCAGAGCCCTACGCCATGACCGGCGCCCCGGCCGGAAAGAACAATTCTTCCTCCTGCATTTCGAAGGTCGTACAAGTCGCTTCGAATGTGGTGCCACCCAAACACGCGATTCACCGCGAACCGCAGGGTAGATGCCGCAAGTGGGAAATTCGCGAGACTTCCTCCCGACAGATTCACGGTGCGCACCCTCCCGCTGCCGTTGCGTGAGCTGATTTCGAGCGTCTGCCAGTTCTGCGGTGGTTGCATACCTGACGCGCGGAGAGCTTTATCGATTTGCCCGTGCGTCAGCGTGGTTTCCCAATGGAGCCCTCCGGTCGTCAAGCAAAATGGGTCGGGATGGACTAAGAGGTAGGGTTCCGAAATCTGGGACCAGGTTTCGCTGGCGGCTGCCGTAGTGCCTCCGCAATTCTGGTGATAGAACGCCGCGGCCGCTTTGCCCTGATAGGAAACGTATTCTCCTTGCGTCGCTGCGGCAGCGGCACGAATCTGCTGCGTCACGCTTCTCCCGTAAAAGGCCTGGCAGTGTGTCGTGTCGCAGAAATCGAATCCTTCCCGCGAGTGCTGACCGGTGAACTTGTTTGCGTAACTTCTGGCGGAAACGGCCATCGCTTTCAGCGATTCCGGATTCTGAAAGACGCTGCTCTCGGCCATCAAGACGTGTTGCACGTACTGCTCCATGGGCATGGTGACAATAACAATCAGGCCGCCCGGAGGCGTTTCGATGCGCAGCGGAAAAGGAGAAGAGAAGGTCGGTCCATTTTCAGGCTGCAATTTGTAAATTCCGGTGATCAGGAATTCCGTCGAGGCGGTCCTGGCAGCGGCTGGTGTTGTGGCGCTCGTTTTCGCTGATTCAACCGATAATTGTTGGCCCGTCTGCTCCGGGCACGTCGGGCAGGATTTCCAGTGCAGATGCCCTTCGATGGCCATGACATCGAGAGAATTAGGAGGATGCGCGGAGTAGATTCGTACCTGGACATCTTGCGCGTGCAAGACAGAAGGGATAGCAAAGGACAAAAGAAGGAATCGGCCCCAGATTCTCACGGCTTTGTGTTTATCTTCGCATATTCTTGTGTTCTTTCAGAACGGATTGCGCAACCATCGCGGCGTCGAGTCCCCGCCCTTTACTTGCTTCCCAGCAAACTCTAGATTCTTCGCCGCCAGAATCTCGCCAGACTCTACGTCGATCGCCACGATGCTTCCCGCAGACCCGATTGAGACGCGGTCCACGACTCCGGTTTTGAAGTGACCCCCGAGGCGACTCCCTGCAGACGTGTTTCGGCTGTGTGCAAGTCCAAGCCCCGTGTCTTGGGCAAGCAAAGAGAGGGAAGCACGAACGGCGAAGCGGCGAAAGCAGGAGCCACGAGAGGAAAAACAGCATTAGCGGTGTGGCAACGACCGGACTGGCCACGAACGCTGCTTTGAAGCTCACGCGTCCATGTTAAGAACAAACGTAAACAGGCGTCGCAAAGACTGTAAACACACGCTGCGACAGGCTTACAAACAAGAGGAGGGCCGGCGAACCGGCCCTCTAAGATTGTTGATGGATTGTGGCTAGTTTAGAAGAAAACCCGCAGGCCGAACTCAATGTGCCGCGGGTCGCCGAATTGGCTGTTAAGCACGCCAAAATTGGTTGGATCCTGGAGACTCACGTCGGTAGATCCGTATTGGCCCGGATCGCGGAACTGCATATGGTTGAGCGCGTTGAAGAATTGAGCGTAGAAGGTGGTTCCGATGCGTTCGGTGATTTTCGTGGTCTTAGCGAGCGTAAAGTCCAAGTTCCAGCGATGCTGACCGTAGAGCGGGCCGAGATCGTTGGCTCGGCCGTCGATGCCTAGGATTACCGGCCGGAGGTTGTTGTATGCCGCTGTGGGGTCGGCGAACAGATTGACCCCGGAACCGCAGACACCTGGGGGCGGGCACGAATTGCCGTTGCTACCGACGAAACTTGAATTAACGTTGTAGTGCGGCGAGCGGCTAAAGTTTGCACCCGCTAGAGGCACCGCGCCCGAGCACCAGGCAACGTTACCTTGCCCGAACTCCTGGCAGGAACCCGTGTAAGTCTCCATTACCAGCCCGCTGCTCCACTGGAAGATCGGAGCAAATATCCAACCACCGATGACGTGGTCCAGGATGCTGTTGTTGGTTCCCAACCACTTCCCCTTACCGAAGGGCAGGTCGTAGGCACCGAGCATATTGAAGACCCACCGCGTGTCAAAGGGAGCTGGTCCGTAGTCGTACCGCAGGTCGAAGGGAACGGAGGGGTTGGCCTGCGTGTATTCCTGATTAATCCCCACCGTTGACAGCGTGTGGGACCAGGTAAGATTAGCGTTCAGCGTCAGGCCGTGACCGGTGCGCTTCTGCACGCGAACAATGCCTGCCTGATAGTTCGAGAATCCCGCAGTAGTATTTGCGAGCATCGAGTTGTAACCCTGAAGAGTGTTGGGGAGGGCTTTCCCAAAAGTAAACGGGCAAGGCACATTGTTAGGCAAAAGCTTTGAGGGGTTGCAAGTCGAGCCGGTATCCATGTCCTGGAACATAGAATACACACTTTCGGTAGGGATGTTGCCCGTCCCTAAGGGCCCGCCCCCTTCACTAACCTGAACCGCGCACGTATAAGTCGTGCACAAGGGCAAAGTGGATGTTGGATGAAGCGTATTGTAGTTGTTAATCATTGCATTGGTCGTTGTGAGGTACCCCGCCGGGAGGCTATTCTCGAAGAACGGCTGCGTACTGGCCGTCGTTCCGCCATTATCCGCAGCCCACAGGGCGGCATAAGCTTTGGCGAAACTCTGCCCGCCCCGGGTCATCATCCAAGGAACGTCGTTCAAGTCGATGCCTTGGTAAAGGTGCTTGGACCACTTGCCCACCCAGGCCGCTTCCACGATGATGTTGTCCGGCAACTCGCGTTGGATACCAATGGTGATCTGATCGTTCGCTCCGGGACGCCAATTGTTATCGAGAAAGGAAATGTTGGAGCCTGCGGGGGAATTAATCCCAGGCTCCGCCGGGATAGGCAGAGTCTGCTGCACAGTCGGGAAGGGCCCGGTGTTGCCATCCACACCCACGCGGAAGCCGTTGGTAGGATCGGTACCGGACCCACCGTAACAGTTGGTAACCGGCAAGCCAGTCCTTGGGTCAGGCTTGATACCAGCACCATTACACCGGATAGTTTGGCCGAAGCCGTACCCCAAAAGGGGCACAAGCACGAGGTCAACGCCGTTGTTCCGGTCGAAGATGCGGGAGTAGCCGGCCCGAAACACAGTCTTCCCCTGGCCAAAGACGCGCCCCAAGACTCCGGATTGGAACCTGGGGTTCCAGGCCACGGAAACGCGGGGGCTGAAGCCGCCATAGAAGGGTTGGAAGGGATACTTGGGATGACCGCCGACTGCGCCGATGGGCTCGAACCCGAGGACGGGATTATAGACCTGTCCCTGCAACGCGTAGTTTACCGTGTTCTGGAGGTATCGCTGGCTGGTAAGGATCGCGCCACTCGAGTCCACCATAAAGTCCTGCACGCCGTTGATTTCATAGGGCGGCAGCTGTGTACCCCACTCTAATCCGTAGTTAAGGGTGAGAGTCGGCCGGATTTTCCAGGAATCGTTGTAGTACAGGCTGTAACTGTCGATAATCGAGGTGTCCGAAAAGGTCTTTGCGCCGGTCAGGTGAAAGTCATTCCCGCCGCGTACAAATAGCTGCGCACCAGTCCCGAGAAAGCCCAGCGTTCGGGCGTATGCGGTATCCCAAGTGCCATTTAAAGTACTATCAAGCCCGGTTGGCCTGTAGGTCGAGGACATTACCAGTCCAGTGGCTTTGGTCAGCTGGTAAACCATGTCCGGTAAGCCGGCGACCACCTGGTCGTCGCGCACGTGGTGGTCCCACCAGTGAACCGCGGTACCGCCAAATTGCAGGTAATGAGTACCCTTGACCCAGTTGATGGTGTCGCTGTAGTTCCAGTCGTGGCCGTTCCACACACGATTGCGGGAGTTCTGCGTGTCCATGTTCAGGGGGCACAGGCAGCCGAAATGGGAGTCGGAGAATTCGATCCCCGCCGGAACGCCGGAGAGCGCATCCGTTACTCCTTGCCTCTGCCAGAACCACCTGTTGAGGAGGTAGCTGAAGTGAAACTCGTTGATTAGATTTGGCCTCAGGGTGCCGGTCAGGCCAGCCACAAGGTAGCGTGGAAGTGTCGGATTGCTCGAAACGGACTTGGGAACGCCGAGCTTGTCGCCGGGCAGTAGCCCACCAATATCGATCTGGTTGGTACTCGGAAGAATGTCATTATAAATTCGATAGGAACCAAAGAATCGCCACTTGTCGCCGAAGTCATGATCAACACGCAGCATCCCGTAATCTTCCCTTTCAGGAAGGGACAAAGCCGCACGGAAACCCTGCGTGTTCAGGGTGTCGCCGCCATTCTCATTGTTGGGAAGCGGCACGTATTTGCTCCACAACTGAGACACAACTGGGCTAATGCCTTTGTTGCGCGGGTCGCAAGTGGCCGTACCGCACATCGCGGTTGGGAGCATCGTGCCGATTTGGGGATCGTTATCGTTTGTCCCGACAGAGGGGTCGAGTGTCGGATTGGGATTCAGGTTGTAAGCCGTGACGACTTTGGTCGCCGGATCCCGGAGCTTGATGATACCCGCCCTCAAGGCAGCGGATGGGACCGTCCACTCCTCGACTTGCGCGGTTCCCGGAAAGCGCCGGCCCTCGTAGAAGCCGTAGAAGTAAGTCTTTCCTCCCAAGAACTTCCCCGGAAGTAGAGGTCCGCCTATACCGCCGCCGAAGCGGTTATCGTGAAACTTCACGATGGGGTTGCCGTGGCGATTGTTGTCCCAAGTGTTGGCGTTGAACAACTGGCTTTGGAAGTATTCGTAGGCTGAGCCATGAAAAGCGTTTCCGCCACGCTTGCTCTGCAGCATCACTTGGCCACCGGCGGAGCTGAAAAAGTCGGCGGTCTGATTGTTCGTGGCTACCTTGAATTCCTCAATGCTTTCAAGCGGCGTAGGGATGGCGCCTCTGCCGCCTATGCCGTTGTTCGTGTAGTTGTTGTCGCCCTCCAGATCGCTGGTGATATTACCGCCGTCTAGCATGTACGTATTTTGATCGCTCAGGGACCCAGCTACTTGGCCACCGTAGACGTCACCTCCGCCGGGCGCATAAGGAGCGGTTGCGGGCTGCATGGTCAGCAGTGAGGTCGCATCGCGATTGAGGTTGGGCATGGCCAGCAACATATCGTTAGACACCGTGCTGCCCATGGTAGCGTTCTCCGTCTGCAGCTCTGCGCCCGCCGAGACTTGTACTTCCACGGTCTGCGACATGGTGCCAACTTCCAGCGCGACATTTAGGGTCAGTTCCATGCCCACCGTCACCTTTTGGTCGGCCATTTTTGCCAGACGAAACCCCGTCTTGCTCACCGTAAGACCATAGACGCCGGGCGTGACGTCGACGAACACGTACCGTCCGGCATCGTTGGTGGTCATCGTTTGAGCGAAGCCTGTCGCTTTGTCAGTCAAAGTGACCGTCGCGCCGACAACCACCGCTCCTGTCGTGTCCGCGACCAATCCGTTTACAGTGCCCGCCGTCTGCGAATACAAGCCGGACGGCGGTATGGCAAGCAAACAGAATAAGGTACAGAGAAGCACCACCACTCGCTTACTCAACATGCGACTACCTCCTCATTGGACTTAGTCGGCCCGCTGGAGCTTCGAACGACCTCGAGAACCGAAACAGGGGACATGAAAAAATTAAGAAGAGAACCCACCCGCACATGAGCTTTTGGCATTGCAACTCATCTACCATCACATCCGACCGACACGTGACACCTATAAATTCTGTGCATTATCGGCAAATCATCTAAATCCGACATAAAGCGAATCTATGCTATTTCATACTTTCATACGGACTTTCATAGGTTGCACTCGCTCAGATTGCTTCCCAACAGACACAAATCCTGCCTCCCCGGAACAATTCGACCAGAACACGGCCGTAGCCTAAGGAAAGTTGGCGTCAGGGCCTTGCCGACCGATAAATTCCCCATTAGTAAGCGCTATATATTTCCACCGATGCGCTTTGTCAACATAAATATAAATCTGATCTAAATCTGATATCAGGCGGGTCAAAGTTTCCTTCCAAATCGGGTGTGCTAGCCTTCTTGATCCATTGGATAGTTCCAGTACTCCGAAAGGGGTAATGCTGTTTGCTTGCCCAAAGCTCTTCGGCACGAATTGTCGGCTTTGCGGAACTCTCCATTCGAACAGACGTGCCAGGACTTGACGGAAAACGCGTGGGATATGTGAAAGGATTGTACGTCCTGCCCGAAGCTCGCGGACGTGGCGTGGCGAAGAAACTTCTTCAGGCCTCGCGAGCTTGGGCGCATCAGCAACATTGTACTGCGTTTGCCAGCGATCGCGCGGACCGCATCATAATTGATCGCAGCTTTTCCAAGACTCGTAAGTGGAGTTTGTAGAGAAAAAAGCTCAGCCCAGAGTTCCTTGCAGCACTTCGCGGAGCAGTTCCTGCTTTTGCGCCGTGAGTTTCTTGCCCTGCGCCGTGAGGTAGAACACGTCGATCGCTTTGTGGCCTTCCGTATCGATCAGCGCGACTTCGATGTTGCAGCCCAGCCGCGCCAGCGCCGAACTCATTTCGTAGAGCAGCCCGGGATGGTCCTGCGTGATGATCTCCAGCAGAGTGCAATGCGCCGAGGAGGAATCATCGAAGCCGATGTGCGTCGCAACGGTCACTTTAGGCGTACGTCCCCGAAGGGACCTCTCGCGGCCCTTCAATAGCGGCTCCAGCGCCGCCTTTCCGTTCAGCACGTCTTCGAGGCTCTTCCGGAACCGCGCGATTTCACTGGGATTCAGCTCCAGCGTGCGGTGCAAATCCGTGAAATAAAAGGTATCCAGAATGATGCCCGCCGCGTTCGCAAAAGCATCCGCTTTGTTGATGTTCATACCCCAGCCGGCCAGCACTCCGGAAATCGTAGAGAACAGCGCGGGGCGGTCCGGCGTCAACAGCGTTAGCGCAAAGCCATGGCGCGTCGCAGCCACCTGGGTCTGCACCGGTTCTTCGCTGAGCTTCCGGTACAGTCCAAAGTGCGCGGCAATTTCTTCCGGAGAGTGAACCGCGAGATAGCGCCGCGGGAATCCTTCCAGGAACCGTTCAATTTCCTGGGTTGTGCCTCGGCTAGCGAACGCCTCAATGCGCCCCAATAGCGAGACTTCATCGTGCGCGTGAAGCCGGTCGCGGTCCAGCGTACGGCTGAAGTAGTTCGAGGTGGCCACAAACAACTGCCAAAGCATTTCTGCTTTCCACGGCGTCAATGCTTCCGGGTTCACGGCGTGAATGTCGGCGTAGGTGAGCAGGCACAATCTTTGCAGCCGTTCCTGGTTGGTAACGGACTCGGCAAATCCGGCGACGGTAGCAGGGTCGAAAATGTCGCGCCGCTGCACCGTGGCGGACATGTCCAAGTGGTGTTCAATGAGCGCCTGGATTTCCGCCCTTTCCTCTGGAGAAAGTTTTAAGCGCCTTGCCGCGCTGTCGAGCGCGGCAAGGCTTCCGGTGACGTGATTCTCTATGGGCATGCCTTTGCCGACGTCGTGGAGCAGCAGCGCGAGAATCAGCAAGTCGCGCCGTTCTGCCGTCTTCCAGAGCTGCACAAAATGCGCACCGCGCTCGTCCGGGGGATCGGCCAATTCCTGCAGGTGTTCGATGGTGCGCAACGTGTGCTCGTCCACGGTGTAGCGATGATAAAAGTCGCGCACCACCAGCGAATCGATCAATCCAAATTCCGGAAGCACTTCCGCGAGCAGACCCAGTCTTTGCATCGGGCGCAACGCCAATCCCGGATAATCCGAACCCAGGATTTCGCGCAATTTTTCCCAGGGCATTTCCGTGTTCTTCGGTGGCAGCTCCGGATGGATCAAAACGTAGCCGATACTGCGTTCTGCTTCACGGCTCAAAGGCGTGCCCGTGCGCGCACTCTCGGCAAAGAGTGAGTAAGTAATCGCGCGATCGGACAGAGCGGAAAGGTCGGTTACTTCCAGCAATCCATCGCGCCCATGGAAGTGCTTACTCTCGCCAACATCGTACTTTGCAGCGCGGGCGGCGTTGAGAAGCCGCTGCCGCAGCGTCAACGGAACCGGAGCCTTTTGTTCCAGATACCGCAGGAGTTGCCGGTTCAGCGTGCGCGCGTGGCGGAAGTACTGCCGCATCCAATCCGACGGCGTTCGGGCAACACCGTCGCCGATTCCCAAGGCGTGCTCCGCGGCTGCTTCCTGGAGTTCGTAGGTCAGCGTGTTGTCGTTGCGCCCGTTGGTGTAATGGAGAAAGCATCGGGTCGCACTCAAAAAATCCACCGCGGCGGCGCACATCTCTTCCTCGGCCGCGGTGATATTGCGAATTCCTTTTTTCTCTTCCGCCAGCTGACGCAGCCAGATGGTCGCCTGGTAATCGCGCATCCCCCCGGGTGAATCCTTCACATTGGGTTCGAGATGGAAAATGGTGTTGCCGTAGCGCGTCAAGCGGTCCCGCGTGAGCCGGTGCAGCTGTGCCAGTAAAAAAGACCGCGCTTGCTTTTCTGAGCCGGGAAGTACTTTCTCGTCCAGTCTCTCGAACAGCGTGGAATCTCCTGCCAGAAACCGGCGGTCCAGTAGCGCCAGATGAAATTCGGCGTTGTCTTCTTCAATGCGCTTGCACTCTTCGATCGTCCGGCCCGCCGAGCTGACGCGGAAGCCCAGGTCCCACAACGTGCGCGAGAATTCAGAGATCAGCGGCCGGAACTCCTGCTCGGTCCGTTCGCTGCCAAACAGAAAAAGGATGTCGAGATCGGAGTAGGGAAAAAGCATGCGGCGGCCATAGCCGCCAAGCGCTAGTAAGCAGAGTCCGTCCGCTTCCCGGTTCTGAACTCGCAATACGTCGCCAAAAATCTGCCGAACGTGATTGTCCGCCAGTTCGCAGATGGCCTGCAGCGTTTCTCGCACACTGGTGTCGGCTTCAAACTGTTGCCGGATTTTTTGCCGTTCCGCGTCGGCTTGCGGGCCGAGCACAGACAGGGGCGTAGGAGACTCTTGCATGTTTTTTCCAGGGCGGGAGGCCCGAATGAAATCCCGGGCGGGCAGCGGTTGTCACGTTCGGTCGCCTCGCGGTCAGGTTTCTTGCTGCCCGGCTGGGAACGACGAATACCTAGAGCGCATTTTCCCCGCGCTCCTCATTGCGAATCCGGATGGCTTCCTCCACCCTCGATAGGAATATCTTACCGTCCCCTATCTTTCCTGTCTTGGCGGACTTCAAAATCGTGTCCACCACGCGGTTCACCAGGGTGTCGGGCAGGACCATCTCTAATTTGATTTTGGGCAACAAGTCCACGGTGTATTCGCGGCCGCGGTAGACTTCCGTGTGGCCCTTCTGGCGGCCGTGGCCGCGCACTTCGGTCACGGTCATTCCCTCCACGCCGATTTCGCGCAGCGCGTCTTTCACGGATTCGAACCGCGAGGGCTGAATGATGGCCTCAAGTTTCATCATGGATGTTTCCGCTCCGCCCCCTGGCCTGCCCGCCCCGCGGTGTCATCCCGGGCGAAGCGAGGGATCTGCTTTTTCCCCTCATGCTGCTCCTCGACATAACGGAGAAATTAGAATTCTCCTCAATCTCTCAGGTCTCAAGGTTATAAGCCTCTTCGCCGTGCTGCGTGATATCCAATCCTTCAAGCTCATGCTCTTCTGGCACGCGCAAGCCGGTCAGCCTGCCCACAATCTTGAGCAGCACGATCGTTCCTACCAGCGCGAACGCCCATGCAATTAAGACTCCTACCAACTGGTTACCCACCTGACCCCAGTGGCCGTCAAGCCCGCCTACCGCTTTTCCCGCACCAAAGATAGGATTCACGACCTGTTGCGCAAACACGCCGGTGAGCAGCGCGCCAATCGTTCCACCCGCACCGTGCACGCCGAAAGCATCCAGCGCGTCATCATAGCCACAAGCGGCCTTGACCTTGGTGACCATCCCGAAGCAACACGCTCCGGCGACGGCGCCAATCACGAGCGCAGGCATCGGTCCCACAAATCCTGCGGCCGGCGTGATTGCTACGAGTCCAGCAACAGCGCCCGAAATCGCGCCCAACGCGCTGGCTCGGCCGTTCTTGATCCATTCCGCCGCGCTCCAACTGAGCGCCGCAGCCGCCGCTCCGAAGTGTGTCGCCACAAACGCGCTCGAAGCCAACGAACCCGCCGCCAGTGCGCTGCCCGCGTTGAAGCCGAACCATCCGACCCACAGCAAGCAGGCGCCAATGAAACTCAGCACCAGGCTGTGCGGCGGCATCGGCTGTTTTGGGTAGCCGGTGCGCTTTCCCATATACAGCGCGCACACCAGCGCCGAAACCCCGGAAGAAATGTGCACCACGGTGCCGCCCGCAAAATCCAGCGTCGGGAATCTTCCACCGAGCGATGCGTTCAGCACTCCGCCCTTGCCCCACACCATGTGCGCCAGCGGGGCATAAACCACCAGGAACCACAACGCCATGAACAGCACGGTTGCGCTGAATTTCATGCGCTCCGCGGTTGCGCCGGTAATCAAAGCCGGTGTAATCACCGCGAACATCAACTGGTACACCATGAACGTCGTCTGCGGAATGGTTCCGGCGTAATCGGGATTGGGCTCCGCGCCCACGCCGCGCAGGAATGCGTGTTCGAATCCGCCGATCACCGGCCCACTGCCGCCAAAGCACAGGCTGTAGCCCACGAGCGCCCACATCACGGTAATCAGCGCCATCAGCGCAAAACTCTGCATCATGATGGCGAGCGTATTCTTTTGCCGCACCAGCCCGCCGTAGAAAAGCGCCAGCCCCGGCCCGGTCATCATCAGCACCAGCGCCGCGCTCACGAGCATCCAGGCGTTGTCACCTCTTGATTTCGCCTCTTCCACTCCTTGCTCGAGCTCCTTCAGTTTTTCGCTTGTCTTTTGTGCCAGCTCAGGAGTTTCTAGCAGAAGGGTGGCGGTCAGAGAGGTTTGCCGGGAGATCAGAGAGGGCGTTGCGGCAGGGGTGGGCCCTTGGTCTGCTGGGAGTGGTACGGCAACAAGCAGGATGGTCCCGAGGACGAAGACGAGACTGAGACTACACTTCCACCCTGCATACTTCATAGCTATGTCCACTCCACTGGGATTCACCTGCCGGGGCCCGACACTCTTTCGCAGAGGGATTATACGCATCCCGCGCACGTGGCGCAGTTTGAAATTTTTCATGGTGGCAATTGATTTTTCTGATGCGTAAGCTGATGGCAGTGGCGCGACCGCTCCAGGAAATGCTGGCTAACTTCTCTAACCTCACAAAGTTATGACTACTTTTCCGCGAGCATGCCCTGTTTCGACATGCCGGATGGCCTCTGGGATTTCCCGCAAGCGGTAACACCGGTCGATGATGGGCTTGATTGGTCCTGTCTTCATCAACTCGCCAAGAAGGGTCAGATCCTCTTTGGTGATTTTGGCCCCAACCATGACGAACTCTTGGCTTACGACCCACGACATGACCATCGCCCTGAGCAAACGAGCCAGAAGGCCAATCATCCACCGGCCGCCACCATCTGCGGCTCCGACCATGATGTAGTTTCCCTTAGGATTCAAGACGCGCCGGAAGGCGGACAACGAATGGTTCGCCACGCAGTCGAAGATCAAGTCGTAACGCGGCCCACACTTGGTGAAATCCTCTTTCCTGTAGTCGATGACATGATCCGCGCCGATGGACCGCAGCATCTCTACATTTTTTGTGCTGCATACGCCGGTTACTTCTGCAGCGAACGACTTCGCAATCTGGACCGCGAAAGTACCTACACCTCCCGTCGCGCCGTTAACCAAAACTTTCTTTCCCGCCTGATTCTCTCCCCTATCTTCCAACCCGCCTCTCCGTAGCCCTTGCAATGCGGTCAATCCCGCGATCGGTATCGAGGCCGCTTGTTCGAAGGTCAAGTTGGCCGGCTTCAGGACCACTTTAGATTCGGAAGCGCACGCATACTCGGCAAAGGCCCCCTTGCAGCAGCCGAACACTTCGTCGTCGAGCTTGAATTGCGTTATGTTTTTGCCGACCGCCTCGACCTGGCCGGCCGCATCGACTCCCAGCCGCTTGTTCTTTGGTTGGCGCAGCCCGGCCCCGAGGCGAAGGAGGTACGGCATGCCTCTCATAAAGTGCCAGTCGTATGGATTGACAGACGCCGCGCGAACTTTGATTAGAACTTCGTCGTCTGCCGGCGTCGGCTTTTCTGTTTCCTCATACTTGAGAACATCGGGCGAACCGTAGTTGTAATAAACGATGGCTTTCACAGGAAACTTCCCTCTGGTGAACCGATTTTTCGAGCCTGCGCCTGACCCACCTCGCCCGCCGCGCTCACGCCGTCGGCTTGGCCTCCGGCGGCTCGAATCCGCAGCGCCTCCAGCGCTCGCGAGCCTTTTCGCGTTCTTCCGGCATCATCTGCTCCCACCGCTCGGCCATTCGCTGTCTCATCTTGGAACGCATATTGGAACGATGCGAGCCGCGAACACCAAGCCCCCCGAACAAGATCCGGCAAAGCAGCAGCAGTCCAAGCGCCTGCCAGAACGTAATTTGCCGCCAGCCGAACAGCGGCGGCAGCAGCCAATTCCAGAGATGCATCACCAGCTCTCCGCCAATGTACACGAATAAGATCATCGCGACGATCGCCAGCGGAGCCATCCAAATCCATCGCTTTCTCATCTTCAGTCCCTCCCTCTCCTAAATTCGTTGTAGATACTTCGCAGCCGTTCGCGCAGCTGCAGCACCGCATAACGCTTGCGCGAGAGCAGCGTATTCACGCTCACGCCACTCGCCGCGGCCATTTCCTTGAAGCTGCGCCCTTCCAGTTCGTGCGCCACGAAGACTTCGCGCTGCTCATCGGGCAGTTCCTCAAGCGCAAGTTCGAGCTCGTCCAAAAGCACATTGCGCACGTAGAGCGCCTCCGGCCCGGCATCGGGCGATGGCAGCAGGTCCTCGATCCGCAACAGCTCTCCGTCTTCGTCCTCGACCGCTGCGCCGCTGAAGCTTTCCGGCTTCTGCTTGCGGAAAAGGTCGGTGATGCGATTGCGGGCCACGCGAAAAAGCCAGCCGGTCACATGCTCAATGGGCATCAGTAGGCGATTGGCTTCTACCAGCTCGCAGAAGACTTCCTGCAAAATGTCCTCGGCGTCACGCGGATCGGGCACGCGAGGACGAATGAAGTTGCGCAGCCGAGACTGTTCCCGCTTGACGACTTCGGAGATTCGCTGATCCTGTTCAGCCATCAGCCACGGTTTTCTTAACGCCTGGTCCATCTACTGATGTAGACGAACAAGCGGGACGAATATTGTATGTAGGTTGACCAGCCACTATCCTTGCGGCTGCCGGTTCACGCCCTTAACCATCAGCCAGATGCCGGTGGTAACTTCGGCGACAGCCATCGGCGCCCAGCCATACTGAAGCACCCCTGCACTCCCGGGAAAGACGAGCGTGCCAAAGCACATGATGGGTACGAGGACGGAGGCGAACACTCCGAAGACCGACAGCGTTCTGGGGATATAGCTCGATTTGAAAAACAGATAAAAGAACAGGATGGAGCCGATGCCAAAGAAGGCCGCGCTGATATTGTAGGAGGCGAATCCCGCATCGCCCGTCAAACCTACTAAGGCCTGGGACTGCTCCGCCCCCAACGCCGCGATCGACTTTGGGGAGATGTAAAGACCCAACCTCACAAAGCCGCCCATCATCCCTGCGGCGCCGAGGAAGGATTCTCCGAGTCTCCAGTACATGGCGAGCTGCGCCAGAAGCGGGTCGACGGGCTTGAGCGTCACATAAAGCGCGAACGCCAGCAGCGCTGCGCTCATCGTCTCAATCAGCTCGAGGCACAGCGCGACTCGATACAAGTGTTCCGATGCGGCGACTCTTTTCGCTGTTTCGTCGAACGCCCCCGATCCAACAATGTGGGCGTTAAGGAACAGACCTCCCAAGCCCGTCATGATCAGCCAGAGAAACAAAAAGCCTGCAAGTCTCGCGTATCGGATCTGCGACCTGTCGATTTCGGAGCTTGTCATTTTCGACCTCTGGGTTAAATCTCAGCGCACAGACAGAGACGGTTTTGGGCCAGCCGCCAAGGACCCGTGTTCTTGTGTGTCTTTGCGAAGCGAACTCGGATGAGCCAGAAAATCAGCAGAATCAGTGGAAGAATGGTCAGAACTAAATACAAGGGTGCGCCAAAAATAGCCGGGGACAGGTGTTGCCCGATCCCCACTGCCGAAAGCAATCGCAGCGGGCGGTTCGAGGGCCCGAGAAAAAAAGATCCTGCCGCGATGAATAGCCCAAAAGACATGCGCCACAGATGCCGGGCCAAGCGCTTTGCTCCAAAAACACCGCCGCGCAGCCGCAGGCGGACGTCACCTGCAGCGGCAAGCAGAGCCGCGGAACCCAAGAAGAAGTGCATCCCAGAGGGGACTCCGTCTTTGGGCGGTCCCGGGGTACGCATCTTTTCGATGCCAGACATCCACGTGAGGCTACCGACCGTCAGCGGAATCAGAAGTGCCACCCAATCGTAACGGCTGGTTTCCCCTTCTCCGCGCCTGGCCGTCGGCCAGGCCGCCCCGATGAGATAGAAGGTTAGAATCCCGCCGCCTAGATTGTTGGGTCGATGCCTCACGATTGTCAGGTACACCGCGCCGGCGGCCATGGTGACCATGGATGCAACAAAGATTTTTCCGGCCAGGACATGCCGAGGGGACCCTTTCCGGAAGCACATCGCTGCGGTCCCGGACAATAGCCCCACGTTCCCCGCGCAAGCATAAGCAATCAATATGGGCGAATAGGACATTCTACCCCCTTCACTCTCCCGAGCGTCCTTCCATGGCGGGCAGCGAAGTGGGTTTTGCCCCAGTGGTCTTCCAGTTCACGCCATACACCAATTCCCACGACAATAGCGGTGAACAAATAAAGAGATCTCATCCTATACAACCGGCCCTTTGACAGTTCTCGGCCCATTTGTGTTCCTCCTGGAAAAGCCATGCGGGGTTAAGTGTCTCTTTGGCCTCTTCTTCGGCAAGGAAGTGAATCATCCTAGCAAAGAACTGGCCTGCTTCTGCCATCCCTGGACATTCACTCCCTTCGCCAGGAGCCACACGGTCAGTGCTCCTTCTCCGACGAGGCCGGGGAACAGGATGTAAGGAGACAGACGGGTCGCGAGCGGCGGGGACAGAAAGGTCAGCCAACCCAAACCGGCAAAGGCCATCAGGGCACCGAGAACGCGAGGCAGGAAGGTCGAACGGAAAATAAGGTAGCCGATCAGCAGGCAATAGAAGCCGAAAAATACCAGCGGGTTGATGGCCGAGGTGAAATGAAAGAGCGTGCTAATCGGTCCAATGGCGCATCCCGCAAGGCTGAACAAAGCAGCAAGTAAAGAAAAGCCCTTGTTCACCGGCTTAAACAAGCCGTAGAAAAGCAGCGTTACAGCAACGTAGCAGGCGCCCGCGATGAGCCCTAAGGTGATGCCAAGCCTGCCGCCAACGAAAAAAGAGGGCAATCCCGCCAGGAAGGTAAGCAGATAAAACACACCCGCGATCCTAGCCTTGGGACGAGGGGCTGCAACGACACGATCCGTCATTGCTCCTCCTTTGCTATATCAACGCCGCGCGGAGGCCTCTGGAGCGACGGCGGAACAGACCGACAATGGAGTAAGTAACTCCACCCCAAGAACTACTCGTGTGCTTATTCCTATAGATCTAAACGGCAGGCGGCGCGAAATGTTTCACTTTTCTTTGTGGTTGGAAGTGTGAATGACGGGCTCTTGGCAGGTCACGTGACGGCCCTTCATTTTCATAAGAGTTTAGGCATGGCACCCACGCTGAGCGCCTGTAGATTCCTTCAGGAGCCAATTCATTCTTCCCGCAAGAGGATTGCGGGATCGATAGACAGAGCGCGTTGCGCGGGAATCCACGTGGCCACTAGTCCCAGCAACCCCTTGGCCAGCACAACACCCGCCAACACCACCGGATCGCGCGGAGTCGCCTGATACACGATGGAAGCCAGTACGCGGCTCGCCAAGATTCCGAGCAGCAGTCCCACTGTGGAACCAAAGGCCAGCAACATGAGGGCTCGTCCCAGTGCCGCGCCCAACACTTGCTCTCCCTGCGCGCCGAGGGCCATGCGAATTCCCAATTCCCGCAGACGCTTGCTGACCGAGTAGGCCGCCATTCCAAAAATTCCGGTGACCGAGAGAATTGCGCCCAACGCCCCGAGCACTCCCAACGCCACGGTGGCCACAAGCGAGCCAAACAGGAAGAAGTCCATGGCCTTGGGCCACGTTTCAATAAAAACAGGCAGGCCTGCATCGAGGTCACGCAGCCTGCTCCTTATCTCCCCACCCAGTTGCCGGGGATCGCTACCGGAACGTACCAGGAGAAAGCTCTCGCTCGACGGCGATTGCAGGATCGGCAAAAACATTGCCGCCTGTGGCTCCTCGGTAAGGCTCGTATATTTTCCGTCTTGTACGACACCTACCACCTGGATGCGCGCTCCGTCTCGCGTCTTATAGTATCGGCCGACGGCGTTCGTCGGAGACGCAAGCACTTTGCGCGCAAACGTTTGGTTGACCACCGCCAAGCGCGGCGCGCTTTTATCCTCATGCCAGGTGAAGGCCCTTCCTCCCAGCAGCGGCACTTGCGCCGCCGCGAAGAATTCAGGAGAGACCTGGTACGTTATGGCCGTGGCGGCAGCATTGGAAGGACGTAGATCCGAAGTCTCGTCCGTAAACACCAGGGTCCTCGAGCTGCCGCAATGCGCCAAGGGAGGGCAATTCGCCAATCCCACTTCAGTTACACCCGGAATCGTTTGCACCGACTCGATCATGCGCTTTTGCATGGCGGGCACGGCATCTGAGGAGTAGGAGTAACCCGCCATTTCCAAATCTGTGTCCGCAAGGATCACGCCTTGCGGTTCAAAACCAAAACTGCTGTGCAGCGAGCGCGCCAACCCGCGCACGGCTACCATCGAGGACGTAATCAGCAAAGCGCAGATTGCAATTTGCACCGCGAGCAGCCCTTCTCGGAAAGTAATGCGGCGGCCTAGCTTCGTCAGCGAGCCGGACTTCACGATTTCGTAGGGATCCGTGTGCAGCACCTGCCTGACCGGTACCGCCCCAAACAAGATACCGCTCACGAAGGCCAGCAGCGCAGCCACGGCGTAGACATTGGCATCCGGATTCAACGGCACATTCGTTGGAAATTGCGGAAAGGGATTCCACGCCACGAGTCTACGTAATAGCAAAGCGCCGCACGGAATCCCAACGGCGCCTCCGGCCAGCGAAATCAGCAGAGCCTCGGTGAAGAGTTGCCGCAAAATGCGGAGCCGGCTGGATCCCAGCGCGAGGCGCACAGCAACTTCCCGCGAACGATCGGCAGTGCGCGCCGCAAACAAGCTTCCCAGGTTGGCGCAAGCGGCCAGCAGAACCAGCCCTGCAAGCAGCATCAATGCCGCAACGAATGCCCGTATCGGCCGGCCAAACGTATCCCCATAGAGACCGGCCCGATCCAACCAAATATTCATCCTGCCGTTTTCTTTGGGATAGGTTTTCTGCAGATCGTCGCCAAGTGAGTTGAGATCGGCAACGGCTTGCGCCCGAGTCACGCCTGCTTTCAGATGTCCGATGGTTTCGAAAATCCACCAGCCTCCGCGCCGCTTCAGAGCGCTCTCGTCTTCGAAGCTCACCAGCGGAACGAAGAAATCGGGAGAGAGCAACAAAAAAGTTCCGCGAAACTCCGGCGGCGCCACGCCGATGATCCTGTACGAGCGCTTGTTCACTTTCACCGCACGGCCCACCACGCCGGGGTCCTCCTGAAAATGACCGTGCCAATAGGCATAGCTGAGCACGATATAAGGGGCGCTGCCAGCGCCGTGCTCGTCGGAGGCGTGGAAGAAGCGACCAAGATATGGTTGCATTCTCAAGACATCGAAGTAGTTTCCACTCACCTCGTAGAGCCACGCGCGGGTCGGGTTTTCACCGGTGTCCAGTCCCACCCGGTCCATCGTATAAGCGGCCAAACCGTCAAAACTGCGGTTGTGATCGCGGAAATCGAGATAATTGGGGTACGACAGCGCGCCCCGGCGTCCTCCATCAAATTGCAGTCCATAGAGGCTCTCGGACTGCGGTACGTTCACTGGGCGGAGCAGGAAGGCATTCAGGGCGCTAAAGACCACCGCGTTTGCGCCGATGGCGATTGCCAGCGTCGCAATCGCTACAACGGTGAAGCCGGGAGACTTGCGCAGCAAGCGAAGGGCGAAACGAATGTCCTGCCAGAGGCGATCCCAAAAGAGCCAGCGGCCCGATTCGTAGAAACGCTCCTGTGCCTGCGTCACGTTGCCGAAAGCGCACCGCGCCGCGGCTCGCGCGTCTTCCTCGCTTAAGCCGTGTTCCCGCAGCCGCTCCGTCTCCAACCGGAGGTGCGCTTCGATCTCGGCGCCGAAATCGCTCGTCTTGCGTTTCCGCCAGAACATAGCCTAGCCCCTCTCGGACTCTAGAATCCGCCCGATCGCCGCCGTCAATCGCTTCCACTTGTTCGTTTCTTTCCCCAGCTGCTTGCGGCCCGCAGCAGTCAGGGAGTAAAACCGCGCCTTGCGGTTGTTCGTGGAGGTTCCCCACTTCGCGGAAATCCAGCCGCGCTCCTCCAGCCGTTGCAGTGCGGGATAAAGCGCCCCGTGTTCCACTAGGAGTTCTTCGTCCGACGTTTGCTGGATGGCGCGCGCGATGCCTTGCCCGTGCTGCGGGCCAAAAATCAGCGTGCGCAGGATCAGCAGGTCCAAGGTGCCTTGCAGGAGTTCCAGCCGTTCGCGGTCTTCTTGGGTAGACATTTGACCCCAGCGTACCCGCGCTTGGGTAAGATGTCAACCCGGATTCCTACGGACGCTTTTCTAGGGTGGGAACCAATAGCCAATTCGGACCAGGTCTTCTATGAGCCGGTATCCCGCGGGACGATTGGCAATCACCACATCCTCACTTCCATCAATCGCGTCGCACCCAATTACTTTGAAACCTACGGCACGCCGTTGCTCGCCGGCCGCCCATTTTCTCGGGAAGATGAGGCAGGCCATCCTGTAGCCATCATCAACCAGGCCATGGTTCGCGATTACTTCGGGGATGGGGAATCCCCTTGGGAAACACCTCGCCTTTGATCTCGACAAGATTTCTTGTGAGATTGTTGGCGTGATTGGCGACGCGCGATACAACGAAATTCGCGAAGACACGCGGCCGACGATTTATCTTGACGTTTTTCGGGAGGGCCAAATCTCCTCGCAACTCACACTTCGCACGAGCCTGGATCCATGGCTCCCGAAGTTCGACGCATCGTGAACGACTTGCTGAAGACCGTGCCTATGGCGCGCATCACCACAATGGTTGAGCAAGTGGACGCGTCCATCGTCCCTGAGCGGCTCATCGCCACGTTGTCCGGATTCTTCGACTCTTGAACCTTTGACTCCTCGACCTCCGTCTCCCATTTCCCCTTTTCTGATTTCCGCGAGGCTCGTCTTTTCTCACGATTATGCAGGCGGAACACAAAGGGACTCTCTTTGCCGTCTTTTTACTGACAACTGAAAACCTACGACTTACCACTTTCTTTTCCTGCCAGCGTATAATGCCGTGCGGTCTTTCTGTGTTGCGACGAAGGATGTAGTGGCGGGTCTTTTTAGACAGAGGCTTCTCGTCGAAGCCTAGACCCATGCCTTTCCTTCAACTGAAATAATTGGCTCAGGCCCGCGCTCATGATTGAACGGTTACCCATGGAAATTAACGTTCGCGAATCCGGCGCAGTTTCCATTCTTGAGGTGCATGGCCGGCTCACCATCGGCGAACCCAGTGAGCAGCTCTACGCCGCCTTGCAGTCGGTCGTGAAGAAGGGCATTCGCAAAGTGGTCGTCTCCCTGAACAGCACCCCGCAAATTGACAGCTCCGGCCTTTCCACGCTCGTTCGCATCTCCATCCAACTCGCGCGCGACGGTGGCGTGTTGCGCCTGGTCTGCGGACCCGGCCGCGTCCGCGATGCCCTCACCGTTACCCGCCTCGTCGAAGCCATCCCCACCTTTGACTCAGAATCCGCCGCCCTCGCCAATTTCGCATGAGCCTCTTGCGCACACGGCTAAGTTGCAATCTCAGAGAAAACATACGCTGTACACGTCGAGTTCACGCCTCTTACCGGCCATTTATAATAGTTGTTATCTGTTTGCTCGCCCTCATCTTTGTCCGCGCGCGCGTGGGCTCAGGAACCGAAGCTGGACGATCTCGCCAAACAACTCGGCAGTCGGAGCTTCAGGCGTACGCGTCGAAATTTTTTGTCACACAGGACGGGCGAGTCGCAACGGCTAAGGTGCTCAAGGCCCCCAACGAGGATCTCGCAAAAAAGGCCATGGAGGCAGTGCGTTCCTGGAAACTCAAACCGGCCAGGGGACCTAATGGAAGACCCGTCACTGCGATGGTTACCGTCGAAGTATGGTTTCGCATGATGAAGTAATTGCCTACCCGCCTTTTTTGAGTTCGGCGAGGACCAGCTTGGCGACTTCCTTCAAGGTTTCGAACACGCCCATGCCCTGAATCGCCACCGATTCCAGAACGGGCTCACCTTTTTTGCGAAGCTGCCTCGTCAATTGCGGAACGGGCATGGCGTTGGGCAAGTCGCGCTTATTCAGCTGCAGCACGTAGGGAATCGTCGCGAAATTCAGGTTGTGCTCGTTCAGGTGCTCCTGCAGGTTTTCCATGGTCTCGAAATTCGCGTCGAGGCGCTCTTCCTGGGAATCCGCCACGAAAACCACGCCGTCCGCCCCTTTCAGGATCAGCTTGCGGCTGGCTTCATAGAACACCTGGCCGGGCACGGTATATAAATGAAAGCGCGTTTTGAACCCGCGCACCGTCCCCAAGTCCAGCGGAAGGAAGTCGAAGAACAGCGTGCGGTCGGTCTCCGTGGCCAGGGACACCATTTTGCCTTTCTGGTTCTGTCCCGTGTGGTCGTAAACCCACTGCAGGTTGGCGGTTTTTCCGCCGAGACCCGGGCCGTAGTACACCAGCTTGCAATTAATTTCGCGTGCAGGAAAATTGATGAAAGGCACTTTGTCGTCGACCAGTGTCCGGCCACAAATTTAGCATACGCGGTGCAGGCAGGCCAGTTTTCCCGCCGCGTGTCTCCATCAGCACAGCCTTACTTACAGTTTCCGCGATTCTTACCCAATCTCCACGGCTTATTTTCCTCGATGGTGCGGTTCGGTAACCGCCCTCGCACTCCAATCGGAGGCAGTTAAGTTCTGCGTTATTTACTTTCGAGTACTACAGCCCCAGTTTGACGCGCGCATCTGCCTCTGTTAGCATGCCTTCCATGGCCAAAGTGCGAAAAGCCTCCGGAGGGCCGGCGCGGCACTCCCAGAGGGCTGGGCACGGTTCCTCTAAAACAATGAAAAAGAAGACCTTACGAACGCCTCCGCCTCCGCAACGCGGCGGCGTTGAACTGGTCGATCCCCGCGTGCAAGCGCAACTCAAAACGTACGATGAGGCCCTGGCTCTCTTTCATCAGCAAAAATTCGCGCGCGCCAAACAGGAACTCGAGGACGTGCTCAAGGGTCCCAGCAAGGAACTCGCCGACCGCGCCCGCGTGCACCTCAAGATTGTCGAACAGCGCATGAAACCCTCGCACGAGCAGAATCCGCGAAGCGCCGAGGACCACTACCAGCGCGGCGTGGCCATGATGAACATCGGCCGCTGGGATGAAGCGCGCGAGAGCCTCGACAAAGCGCGCAAAGCCGCGCCCAAAGCCGACCACATCCATTACGCGCTGGCTGCCCTTGATTGCCTTACCGGCGAAGCCGACTCGGCGCTCGAGAATCTCAAGATCGCCATTCAGTTGCGTCCGGAAAACCGTTATCACGCGCGGAACGACGAAGACTTCGCCTTCCTCCAGGAAGATCCGCGCTTCACCGAACTGCTCTACCCGGAAAAAGACGGCTTCGCCAGTTAGAAACCGTGACTAGTGACGGGTGGCGACCTCAGGCTAATAGAGATTCTTCTCCGGCGAAGCCGGAATCTGCGAGCTGATAGCAATCGGGACTGCCTAACCTCTGTCGTCGCGCATCTCGCTGAAACCAAGCGTCGAGTCAAGAATGGCACTTTTTTGGTACCGAAGTGTGACTCCCTTCTTCGGCGTCTCCTCCAGAGCGTACCGCGTTGAATTCGTTCCTGTAGAAGAAACAAGGCATCCGTGTTTCCGCCGAAAATGAAAAAACACGCCTCCCCGACCAAAGCTTTCCCGCCCGGCTTCCGCATCGTCGCCTTGGGAGGGGGCACGGGACTTTCCACCTTGTTACGCGGGTTGAAAGAACGCGTTGTTCGGCGTCGCGATGAACTTGCCACTGCCGAGCGCCCGATCTCCGATCTCGCCGCGATCGTCACAGTCACCGATGACGGCGGTAGTTCCGGCCGGTTGCGGCGCGAGAACCGCATTCTTCCTCCGGGCGACATTCGCAACTGCATGGTGGCGCTCTCCAAAGACGAAGCGCTGATGGGGCGCCTGTTTCAATACCGTTTTCACGCTGGCCACGGTTTGAGGGGGCACAATTTCGGGAATTTGTTTTTGGCGGCGCTCACCCACGTTACGGGTGATTTCATTGAAGCGATTCGCGTAACGAGCAAGGTGCTGGCGATTCGCGGGCGCATCTTTCCCTCGACGCTCTCGAATGTTCACCTCGTCGCCACGCTCGAAAACGGCCGCGTCGTTCACGGGGAGACGCGTATCAGCGCGAGCCGCAACCCCATTAGGAGGCTCAGGCTTTCACCCTGCCGCGTGCGCCCCCTTCCGGCGGCCATCGAGGCCATCGACCATGCCGACCTGATTCTGATGGGGCCTGGCTCGCTTTACACCAGTGTCTTGCCGAATCTCCTGATTCCGGAGATTGCGGCAGCTATCGCGCGCTCCAAGGCTCCACGGGTGTACATCGCGAACTTGATGACGCAGCCGGGAGAAACAACCGGCTATGGGCTGGCGGATCACCTTTGCGCCATCCAAAGGCATGTGCCGCGACGGGTGATCGATTGCGTGATCGCCAACCGGCAGGCGATCTCGCCCGAAGTCGCGCGGCGTTACCGCGCAGAAGGCGCCGCGCCCGTCGCCATAGACCTACCCAAGCTGTGGAACCTCGGGTGCCGCGTCATTCTGGAGGACCTGGTTGACGAGCGCGGGGTCCTTCGGCACAACACCCAACGGCTCTCGCGGCTCCTCCTCGAAGAATTCCTCCGACAAGAGAAACCGACGTAAGGAACTATGGACGTAATGATTTAAGGAAGCCACCTTAGAGGGCTTCCAGCTGATTCTTGATTCTCCCGGTTCGCATCAGGTGCCTGCCCTCTTTTGCGTAAGGGTTGATTCCAAAGAGCTTAGATTTCCCGTAAGTCTTTTAGGATGGACAGTTCCGAGGTATCTCACAAGGTTCATTCTAAAGGAGTTAGCCGCTCGCCGCGAATGACACGCGAGGAGGTCTGACCAAGTCATTCGCCATCACAAACTCTGGCGCGAAGCGTATTATAGAAATTGTTCTAACTTAAGAATAGTTTAGGGAACGGCAAAGAGCAGAGGTTGGGTGGCAGAATTTAGAGGTTAGAAGGCGGAGCTCTGATTGGACGGGGTCGGCCAGAAGATAGAGACGAGTCTGAAGACCCCGACTTGCAAAATCGGCATAGGGAGAACGGTTGCCCGTCCTCCGCAGAGTAGGCCCGGGGAATTGCACCCCGAGGCCGAGTCGGCCCGGGGAGTTACACCCCGAGCCGCTCACAGATTCCGGACTTGGTGGGAGCCTCCTCCTACAAGACGGCTCCGGAGGGCCCTCCTCCATCTTTCTACAGCATGACGATTTCTCGTCTTCTTGACACAACCTCTCACTGAACCGGACTTAAACCTCTCAGCTTATCCGGCTCGTGCCACCGTCGGAAGACTGCCGTCTTCCACCGATATCGAGTTCCTCCGGTTGCCCGTTGACTCGGATCAGTACGGGTAACCTGCTCCCTTTGCTCCTCGGGAATTACCCCGGATCAACGCTCCTATGGAGCAGTCCGCCCCTGGCTTGCGCATTTGTACTTTCGGCCTCGCGGGATTTCCGCTTGCGCCTTTTCCCTTGCCATCGCAAACCAAGTTCTCAAGTTCCGTACGAAAGCCCAGACTAGAGTCACGCCCCCTGTACACCGGACATCGCACGGCCAGTAAGTAGGTTGCTTCCGTGCTCCTCCCGGCCCTGGCAGGCAGTTCCGGTTTTGATGTCGTCCGAGTGGTGTTTCGATGCGTAGTCGGAGGTTCATTTGCATTCGTCTCTCTAATCCCTAGATGACGTGATCTGATGTCACGCCTTTTAACTGTGACGTTCACCACCGCAGCTTTTGACCGAAGCAGCTCACAGCTGTTTGAAGCCTCCCCCTACAGGGTGGCTACGAAGGGCCCACCTTCATCTTTCGTACAGCATGACGCTTGCGCGCCTTCTTGACACAACCTGCCACACCACCGGACATGCGGGATACGGCGGTTGCGTAAGGTTGAGCCCTTCGCGGCCGGAGGTTCGATTCTCTTTCGCCACAAGGGCTTCGCCGCTCGACAGGTTTCCGTTTCGGCTTCACCGTCTTCTGATCCTGCCAAGCTCAGCCGTAGCTGATTGGCTGATTGGCTGGCGCCATGCCCCTATGAGTCCAACGTTCTACTACTCGCGCTTACGGTTTGGGCCTTCCTCACTCGTGTGAGTAATATGCCCGCTGCTGACTTCTGCGGCAGGATCAGGGCGAATTACTTCGCCCCGGTCACGAGTCCGAGACGTGCCGCAGATCTCCCGCGATAAGTTCGACTGCTTTTGATACGCAACCGCCGGATTTACCACCAGCGTCCTGATGGATCCGGACTTCGCGGTCACTTGCCCGCTCGTCCGACGCCGTAGGCCTCTGATCCAGTTCTTGTACATCGGCCCATATCTTTGCTCCACGCTTCCTTCAGCCCCCCCTCATGGTGACGCCCTTGCGCTTTGCTACGCTTCAACTCCATCAGGTTGGGACGGGACTTTCACCCGTAGCTGCCGACCATGCGCGGCGTACAAGCAAAAGGCCCCCGGCATGGTCGGGGGCCTTCTTGGCTAAAGGTTTCTTGTTGTGTGGCGGTTAAAAGATGATCTTGGCGACGATCTGGATGTTGCGGGCTTCGCCCGGGCCGATCGCGGGAGCGCCGTTGAAGTCGCCAATGGTGTCGGTGACTTGGCCGAAGCCGCTGGCAGTCGTGCAGATCCCTGTTGCCGTGGTTGCTGGGGGTATTGGGGCAGCCGGCGCGCAAACGCCGCCGACGGAGCCAACTCCGGATGCAAGGTTGATGCGATTCAAGAGGTTGAAGAAGTCTGCTCGAAGCTGGACTTTGACCCGCTCGGTGATTGGGATGTTCTTGATAAACGACAGGTCCACATCCCCAAAACCCGGCCCGGTAAATTTGTTTCGAGAGAGGTTTGCCGCGCCTGGGCAGGCTGTCGACAGCGCCGGGTTCGTATTCGAGAGGCAGAACGCAGCGGGGTTCCACCATTGCTCGCCAAAGCTAGGATCGAACGTATGGCTGACCGCTGCGTAAGGATTGCCGATTAAAGACAAACCCGAAAGAGTTTCATCGGAGGGTTGCCCTCTATGCCAGTTCATCACACTGCTGATTTGCCAGTCGTTAAAGACGCGCTTTGTGAGGCCAGACGCAGCCCAAGGCGCCTTGGGCACATCATACGTGCCACTGATGGTGAAAAGGTGTCGAGTGTCGAAATCACTGTTTCCATAATCCGCCTTAAGGTTGAAAGCATCGTCCAGAACTTGACCGCGGTACTCGCTGATTTCATCGAGCGCATGCGACCAGGTGTAAGCAAACTGCGTGCTTAGCCCGCGCCATGCTCTTGTCCGGAAAATGGTTTGTAATGCGTTGTAGTTGGACGTTCCAATGGTGTTGAGTTGCAGGATATTGCCGAAGTTCGGGAATGCACCGCCTTGATTAATGTTCGAGACGATATTCAGCTTGCGTCCCTGGGTGCCGACATACCCGATCTGGAATACGGCGGAGTTACCAAAGCCCTTCTCCAACTGTAGGTTGTAGTTATAGAAATACGGGGTTCGGAAGTTCTGGCTGACAGAATAGAGGTTGAATTTCGGAACCGGGCTGACCGGGTTACCGTTCGAATCTACCGCCGTGGCGCAGAGAGGGTCGGCACACTTAATGACCCCAGGAAAGATTGAAGCGCCTCCGGTCTGTGCGGCATCCCAGTTGTAACCATCACGCGAGAACGTGGAGACGGGCGTCGCGCCAAATGGATTCCCCTGAATCCCTGAAGGGGCCGCGACGGGCGGCCGGAAATCCAAGAAGGGGTTCAGGTTAATCTGGTCATAGAACACACCGAATCCACCGCGCGCTACGAGATCACCTTTCGCAGTGGGCTGATAAGCGAAGCCGAGTCGAGGGCCGAAATGGTTCTTACCGGGGTTGAAGAGGGGATGGCTGCCATCTTGCACCACAAACCCAGAGCCGGGAACAAAGTTTGCTATGTCTTTCTTGTCGCTCTGCATCGGACCAAAGTATTCATAGCGCAAGCCGTAACTAAGGTTGAGCTTCTTGGTGATCTGCCAAGAATCCTGGATGTACGCGTTGAAGGCGTTGACATGGACAAAGCGCTCAGGGTCACCGACAACAATTGTGGAGCCGCAGGTAAAGCCATTGTTGACGTGGAGGGCGTCGCTGCACGAAGAGACGTCACCAGCGAGAAAGTCCGCAAGCGCTTTTGTCAGTGGAGTTTCTGTTGCAGTGACCGGATCTCCTGCCCAGGGGCCGGCGGAACCGTCAAAGACAAACTTTCCTGTTCCGCGGCGATGATAGAACTCATTGAGTTTCCCGTGGCGAAATTCGGCTCCGTAACGGAACTGGTGCTTTCCCACGCTGTAGGAAACGATGTCGGTAAAGTGCAAGGTCAAGTCGCTTCGGCCCTCGGGTGGAGTCAGACCAATTTGTTCAAATCCCCCGGAACCGCCTTTGGAAGGGGGCGCGATGATGATATTGGGAGCCCCGTGGATGGGCTGCCCGTGGGCGGTCGCGTCGGGGCTAAGGAATATTCCCATGGCCTTGGTATCAAAGCTATTGTTGTTGTCGTGGAAGAGCTGGTTGAAGTAGCTGGCGCCAAAAAGGAATTGATTGGTCCACCTCGCTGACAAGGTGGAGTTCAAGACTGCGCCGTAGTTTCCGTCGTGGAGTGGCGCTACCTCAAAGTAGTACGCCAAATTCGAGCTGGCCGTTCCCAGGGCCGGGCTGCCGCCCAGTGGAGCAGTCTGGTTGCCTTGCCCGATGATGGCATGGAGAGAAAGATGGTGTTTGTCGCCAAGCTGCTGATCGAGCCGAGCTACGCCGTTGTAGCTGTATCCGAACTCGGAGCTGGGGCTGAAGAAATTGCCAGCGGTGGCGGGGAGGCTTGCGATGCTCGAACTCCCGCTCCTGGGCCAGAAACCGCTCGTGCCAATGGCGGTCTTCGATGCAGCACTTTCCGTAACGCCATGCGCAGCCAGGACAGCAAGAGCTTGATTCACCCAGGCATCTGAAGGTTCTGTCGCAATTCCGGAGAGACCAAATACGAAGTCATTCTTCTCGTAACTGACGAAATAGAATGTTTTATTCTTAATGATCGGGCCGCCGAAGGAAAATCCGTAGTTCTCGTTGCGCTCTCTGGGAGCTTTCGTGAGCTCGCCAGCGGCGGCGCAAGCAGCAGCGCCGAGAGTGCAAGGAGTAAAGAAGGGCGAGGGCTCAGCGAAATATTCGTTCCGATTGTAGTAATAAAGTGACCCATGAATGTCGTTGGTCCCGGACTTGAGGACAATGTTAGCTGTGCCACCTGCGTTACGCCCGCCTTCTGGTCCCGAAGAGGTCTGCACTGAGAATTCCTCAGTTGCGTCAATCGGCAGCACCGTGCCAGCAATCCCCGAGACGCCACCCTGATTGATGGCCGGAATGTTGTGCCAGAAATCGTTGTTGTCCACGCCGTTGATCTGCCAGTTGATCTGATTGGGTCGCGTCCCGTTCAACGAGCCAAAGCCGCCTACGTTATAGCCGCCAAAACCCGGTGCGACGCCGATCATTTGGGTAAAGTCACGCCCGTTCAGAGGAATGTTCTGCACCACGTCGTCGGGAATCGTCATCGTCTGCGTTTGCGTGGTGGTATCAAGGGTGAGAGCCGCCGCCGAAACTTCGACAGTCGTGGTCTGCTGCTGCAGCTGTAGCTTAATCTGTAATGTGTAGATTTGCCCGGCGACCACTTCTACTTTGTCCACCGCGTATGCGGGGAAGCCGGTGGCCGTTACCGTGACCTTATACAGGCCCAACGGAATATCTTGAAAGGCGAAGGCGCCGTCATTGGTCGTGGTGGTAGTGTGGTCGATGCCCGTGCCAATTTCCGTGGCCTTGACGGTGGCGTTAGGAACGACGCCGCCCGACGGGTCGGTCACCGTTCCATTGATGGTGCCGCGGAACGTCTGGCCGTTGGCCGCTACTGCAAGTGAGAATGCAATCAGAATTGCTACGACTAGGCGCTTCATAATTTCAATTCCCCCCTCTTCGCCATCCGAACTTGAACTATCGACCCCTCGCTAAGCTCAGGGTAAACAGCACCTTCTCTCCCCAGCATGCTGGGCAAAATCTAAATAGGTGAATCAAGCCCACTCGGAGACTGGACTGGGAACCCACTTGCAATTGGTTATGGGATCGAGATCCGTCATTTCAGGACAAGCCCCCGGACCAGCTCGCCCTTTCTCTCGCCTCAAGACTTCCTGCACCTTCAATGATCCAATTCAGCTGTTGAAAGGAGTTGTAACCCGCGCCAACCGCCAGTGTCAAGAAAAATGAATGGCGGCCCGGCATTCAAATTTTGGGTTCCTACTATCAGCCGCGGGATAGGTACGTTCTAGGTAAGTCCCTTGGGAATGAGGAAATGGAAAACAACAATCAAGAAAAGGATTAAACGCAGAAAGCGCAGAGGACACAGAGAAGATCACAAATTGAAAAAGAGAAAATGGAAAATGGGGAAGCAGAAAAAGAGCTTAGAAGCTATTTCAAACCTCCCTTTCCCCTTTCTAACCCGTTGACTCTAAAGGGACTGAAAGGGGTTTTGAAACCAGCTCTAGGAGTTCTGCCGCAAAGAGTGAGTTTAAGGTCTAAAAGTTGAAAAGTAGATTCCTCACTGGTCTTCACAATTCCTGCTACCTTCAGGATTCGGAACTATTTGAAAAGATTGGAGAATGCCATGTCTACGTTTGGGTTGATTGAATACAAGGATGCAAGTCCGCAAGTGCGCGCCATTTATGACGACATCATGGCCACGCGCAAAGTCGATTGGATCAACAATTTCTGGAAGGCCATCGCACACGATCCCGCCCTGCTGAAGCGCACCTGGGAAAGCATCAAGAAGATCATGGCGCCGGGCGCGCTCGACCCGCTGACCAAAGAAATGATCTACATTGCCGTCAGCGTGACGAACAATTGCACGTACTGCATCGCATCGCACACCGCGTCGGCGTTCGGGAAGGGCATGACGGATGCCATGTTCAAGGAGTTGCAAGCGGTGGTCGGCATGGCTAACGAAACCAACAAACTCGTTACCGGGTATCAGGTGGAAGTGGATGAACAGTTCAAGCCGCCGCTGCAGAGGAAGAGTTCTTAGTTGCAAGTTTTATCATTGTTTACCGTGTCGAGAACCGCGAAAACATGAGCTCCAACGATTTGCCTGTCTGAAAGCCTGACCTTCGGTTCCAGCCTTGAAATTAGTTGAAATTAAATTAGGGCTGGCGAAATCCTTCCGATTTTGTTAGCGTAAGTTGCCAGAGATAGGATCCGATGTTCTCGGCGACTCTGCGCGAGTGGAAACGCAAGATCGAGCAGCTTCGGCAGCGGTGGCGTGCTGTCCGCCAAGAGAATGAACGGCTACGCAAAGAAAATGAAGTCTTGCGGCGGCGAGAGAAGCAATGGGAGCGGGAACGGGAACGAGAACGACTAAGAGAAGAAAATGACCGGCTGAGACAGCAGTTGGAAGAAGCCCAGCGGGCCAACAAGCGACAAGCGGCTCCCTTCTCTCGGGGCACGCGAAAAGAGCATCCGAAAACGCCGGGGCGCAAGCCGGGTGCGGCTTATGGTCGACGATACTGCAAACTCCCTCCCAAGCAGGTGGACGAAATCGTTCCCGTGCCCCTGCCTCGGCGGTGTAGCTGCCGGGGGCGCGTGGTCTTCGATCGGACCGAGTCGCAATATCAGCAGGAAATCGTGCGCAAGACCATCTGGCGACGCTTCGATATCGACATCGGCCATTGTGAGAAGTGCCACAAACGAGTGCAAGGGCGCGATTCGCGACAGACCTCTGACGCTCTAGGAGCGGCGAAGGTGCAGTTGGGGCCCGAGGCGTTGGCACTCGCCGTCAGGATGAATAAGGACTTGGCGATGCCCCACGCCGATGTGGCCGCGGTACTGCGGGACGGCTTTCAATTGCAGGTGAACCGCAGCACCATTGCCCGCGCCGTAGACCGCGTGGCACGGCGTGGAGCGCCCACCTGGCACGCTCTGCGGGATGCCGCCCGACGAAGTATGGTGAACGGCATGGACGAGACCGGGTGGAATGTGGCCGCGCAATTGCGCTGGCTCTGGGTGGCGGTGAGCGAGCAGGTAACCTTCTGCGACATTTTGCCGGGCCGTGGCTTTGACGAAGCGGCTTCCATCTTGGGAGCCGACTACAAGGGTTGGCTGACTCACGATGGATGGCAGGTCTACTATAAATTTCTGAAAGCGGGCCATCAGAGCTGCCTTAACCATCTACTCGACCGCGCGAAGAAACTGATCGAGAGCGCCTCGGCTCGCGCCGCACGCTTCCCGCTGCGGGTGCAAGAGGTGTTCAAGCAAGCCCTGGCCTTGGCCGAGCGCTACAAGAACAAGGAGATCTCCCTGCACGGATTGTTGACCGCGACGGGACGTCTGGAAGTCAAGCTCGATCGCGTGTTGAACAACCCGGGCCGGGATCCGGCCAACCGCAGGTTCCGGAACCATCTCGATCACGAGCGACCCTACCTCTTTACCTTCCTCTATTGTCCTGGGCTGGATGCCACGAACAATGTCAGTGAGCGCGCCATCCGCGCCCTAATCGGCGCGCGCAAGAACTGGGGCGGCAACCGCACCCCACGGGGAGCTCGCGCCCAGGCCGTGCTCACCAGCATTCTGCAAACGGCCAAGCAGCAAGGCAAAAAGCCCTTCGCTGTTTTGCTGGAATTACTCTGTGGCCGGGACCAGCACAAGATTCTCGATCTGGTGCCAGGGACCCGAGAAGCCACTCCGGATTCCTCGCGGGCGGCGAAGGCGGGCGGGAGACTCTTGTCGTCGACGCCAGAGAGGGCCGTTCCGCGGGAGCTCCTAGCTCTGCATGCGACCTCGCCCCCGGTGGGACCTGTCTCGGCGGCTGTCCAACCGTGACATTACTCATTCCTGATCGCTCGGTGCGAGAAGCGGGAGGTGTTTTTCTCCCCGTGCGTTTCTGTGGCCGGCTGTTCTCGAAACAGGAATTGGAGTTGATACGGGAGATTGCGCGGGATTATGCCGGTTTGGGGATCACGGAAATAGCGCGCACCGTTTGCGAGCTATTGGACTGGACGCGAGCGAACGGGAGATTGAAGGACCAGGAATGCCGGAGGCTGCTGGAACGCCTGCGCGACCAGGGCTGGCTGACTCTGCCGCCGGTAAGGAATTCGGGACCGCAAGGACCGCGCCGCATTCGACTGAGCGAGGCGAGCGCTCCACAAGCCATTCTGGAAGGAAGCGCGGGGGAGTTCGCACCACTGGAGTTGCGGGTGATCGAGAGCCGCAGCGAGAGCCGGTTGTGGACCGAGCTGATCGAGCGGTATCACTACTTGACCTACCGCGTGCCGATAGGAGCAAATCTCCGCTACCTGGTGCGCTCCCGGCGGAGTGGAGAGCAGGTACTGGCCTGTCTGTTGTGGTCTTCTCCGGCTTGGAAGATGGCCCCACGCGATCAGTGGATCGGATGGAACCAGGAGCAGAAAGCGCAGAATCTGCAATTGGTGGTGAATAACGGTAGATATTTGATTTTGCCTTGGGTTCATGTGCGCGGATTAGCCAGCAAAATCCTGGGGCAGTGCGCACGGCAACTTCCCGGTGACTGGGAACTGCGCTATGGCTATCGGCCGCTTCTGCTGGAGACTTTGGTGGACGCGCGCCGCTTCCGTGGCACCTGCTATCGAGCGGCGAATTGGATTCTCGTAGGACAAACGCAAGGACGTGGCAGGATGGATAGCGAACACCGAGCTCACGGCTTGGCGCCAAAGGACATTTATCTCTATCCTCTATGCCGCAACGTGCGACAACAGCTGTGTCATAACTCGCAGACCACACCGTTAACCGGATTGGGACCTTATTAAAAACGTTATAAAACACGGTAAATCATGACCAAGTTTTTAGTTTTAAGCCGAAGACACAAGAAAAAATATGCCTGATACGTATTCATTTGTTTGACCTCCACTTGAGCGTTTCCGGTTTTCCGTCAATTCGAGGAAATTGGAAGATAGAAAATGGAAGATAGTTTGCGCCTTCGATCAGTCCGCGATTTCCGCCCCCGCTCAAAGCTTGGGCTGCTACATCGCCAGGTTATTGGCGGAGAAGCCAACCGCTAACAGGGAGCGAAGCTTCACTGAACCTCGTTTCGCTTCGTTCCCTCTTCAATTGTCTGGGACGGCTCGGGCTGTCACCGTCTGCCAGGAGAAAGTGTGTGCCTTCGGCACGGAGACACGGGTGCGTTTCTTACTTTTTTGCTGGACAGAGCCGACGGGTTCATAGATGGAAAAACACGAAAGAAGTCGAAAAGTTGAAGGTCAAAGACAGAAGCCAAGGAAAAGGTTTAACGCAGAGAGCGCAGAGACACGGAGAGCACAGAGAAGAGGAATCGGAAATTGGAACAGAGAAACGGAAAATAGAAACCAAGTTGGGGGCGCTGCGCGTGGATTAGATAGGCAACGCCCGGATTGATTCGCCGGAGCTTTGCGCTAATCAACTAAATGGTAAATGGCGCGTGCGCGAAAGCTGGCGTGCTCAAGAGAGATCCGGCCTGTACGCGGGAACAGGTATTCATTAACGAAAAGTGGTACGCGCGTACTATGGTTGCGGCTTCCCGCCGAAGCGGAAGATATAGAAGGCAGCCCCGCGCCGAAGACCCTGCCCTGCTCGCCCGCCTGCTGAGGGCTGGCAGCAGGCAAGCTGTGGCCGACGAACCTTTCGGGGAAGGGCGCAGGAAAATCACGCTGAGGGGTGTGCAGGCCATGCCTCCTATCACTAAGGATTCGGACACGCCGACCACCGCTTCAGAAAGCACCGCACGTTCCGGGTCCGCCGCGTCGCCGAGCGATTCCGGGACCAAGCAGCAGCCGGTGGCGCTGGAGATTCCGATTACCGTCAACGGCGCGCGCACGGCAGAGGGAAGTGACAAGCGCGAACCTTTCTCCGAATCCACCAAAACGGTCATGGTTTTTGGGTCCGGCGCGGTCATTAAGCTGACTTCCAGCATGACTCCCGGGCAATTGCTGTTTCTCACCAACGAGCGCAGCAAAAAAGAAGTGGTCTGCCAGGTGGTCAAGTCGAAGAACTACCGCAGCGCCAGCGGCTACGTGGAGCTGGAATTTACCGAGCCGGCGGTGGGATTTTGGGGCATGCGTTTCCCGGGCGACCGGATCAGTCCGGGGCCCCAAGCTACAGCTGAGACAACGCGTCCCGTGGTCGCGAGTGCTAGTTCGTCAGCGCCTTCGCGGCCCGCTGCGCAAAAAACAGAGCCGCCACTGCCGAGCGGCGCGCCAAGCACCGTTGCGGCGAAGCCTCCTGTTCCGGCGCCCGTTACGGTGAAACCTGTGCCTTCGGCGGCGCCTGCATCTTCCATCGTTCCGCCAGCGCTGGACTCCGCTTCTTTGCTGGGCGCTCCGAAGACGAAGCCAGATTCGAATGTTTCTGCGGCTCCGACTGGGACGTCGCTTGGTTCGGATCGGCCGCTCATTGAACCTTGGCTGAGAAAGCGTCAGCCCGTTCCCAAGGTTGTGGCTGAGAAGCCAATTGTGGCTGCTCCCGCGATAATAGCTCCCGAACCTCCGGCGAAATCCCCTGAGCCGGAACCGAGCTTGCCAACAACTCCGATTTTCGAATTGACACGCCCGTCAGACCAGCCCGCCTCGCTTTTTGCGCCGGTCGAGGCGCCTGCGAAGCTATCGGGGGTCGACTTGTCGAGCCTCGCGCCGTTCTTCGAATTGAAGCCCGCACCCGCCGATGTGGTGCCGGAAGCGCCCAAGGGGCCAGCCGCCAACGATCCTGAGGCGGAAGAGTTGAAGCACCACACAGCCCGCTTGCAGGAAGAATTATCGCAGATGGAGTTCGCCGAGCCGGTTGCCAGTTCGGCGGCGAAGCCGGAGGTGGAGACGCCCTCTTTTCCGCTGAGCGAGCCGGCGATTTCGGCGATCAAAACGGATTTGCTGCACGAGAGCGCTGTCCGGCTGGTGGAAAACTCGGAGACGTCAAGCGCCGCCCCACTTCCGACGAAATTGCCGGCGCTGGATGAACCTTTGAAAGACGCGCTGCTGGCAACAATCCCCGCTTTGGAGACGCTGGAGCCGGAGGAACTGAAGATTCCGGCCTGGCTCGAGCCGCTGGCACGCAATGCTTCCGCGCCGTCTTCGACACCAGAACTCGTCCAACGGGAGAAAGCCAGGCGCCGCTCGGAACAACCGCAATTGGCGGAATTAACGGCGCCGCTTGTGGCTCAGGTCGAACAAGAGCACGTTGCGGAGTCGCGCGTTCCGACGTTCGGAAGCGCGCTGCCGTTTGAAAAAGCGAAGAGTGTCGAGGAAAGTTTGCCGAAGAAATCCGGTAAAGGGATGGGCTTTGCGGCAATGGCGGCGGGGATCCTGGTACTGGCTGGCGGCGGCTGGTGGTACATGAACCAGCAGTCTGCTGGAGTTCCTGCCAAGGCACCGGCGGTGCAGGCGGCGAATATTCCCGCGGCTTCACAAAATTTGCAGGCGAATGCGCCGAATAAGGAAGCAGCATCGGGAGCGACGAACTCTGCTCCGGAGGAAGCGGCGGCTTCGCCAGCCAAGCCCGCGGCGACCAATGCGAATGCGCCGGCAAACGCGGCTGACAATCTTTCGAGCTCGGCTCGAGCGGCATCACCAGCTCACGACCCGCAAACTAACGCCAACTCTTTGAACGGCGGAAACGTGGCCACCAGTGCGGCCTCGGCGACACCGGAGCCGGTTCCAGCCGCGGAGAAAAAACCGGTCCTTGGAGAGGTACATCTCGCGGCGCCTAAGATTTCCCAGAAGAAAACAGTCCAGAGCACTGTGGAACCGGACGCAGGAATTTCTTTGAGCGAAGATCAGCCGGAGGCCAATACGGATTCGGTCGGTGCAGGCTTGGGCGTCAACAGCAACCCGCCGGCCGCACCTGCCGCTCCTGTGGCGGTTGGCGGGGATGTCAAGCAGGCCAAGTTGATCTCGTCCGTGCCGCCCGTATACCCGACACTTGCGAGGGCTCAGCATGTTTCGGGAGGCGTCACGATTGATGCGTTGATCGACGCCAATGGGCGCGTCACCACGATGCAAGTGATTTCGGGGCACACGCTGCTGCAGCAGGCAGCCATGGATGCTTTGAAGCAGTGGAAATACCAGCCCGCGATGCTTGACGGCAAGGCCGCGCCAATGCATCTAACTGTCACCATCCAATTCCACCTTCAATAAAAATCTGTCTCTTTCTGAGCCAAGCCGGCAGTCTGTCTAGGCCTGATTCTCCGTGATTGCTCGAGTCTCTGCTGCACAACGCAAACGGAAGCCTGGCGGACCAGTGGCTGGCTTGGGAGGATTAGGCGCCGTTCGCGCTGTTCGAAAGTCAGGATGGCTTGCGGGATGCGGAGCCTGTTCGTATACTGGCGGCCCGGCCAAAATGGCAAGTGTGGCGGTGGGGTAGACCGCTGAAGCTTACCTTCCTTGGCCTCTGAAATCGCGCCCGTGAAACGCTCACAGAGCAAATTGTGTAAGGACGCTTGATCTCGAAAAGGAATCCGCTTTGCATCGGTTGTGTCGTACCTGCTCAATCCTATGGCAAGGGAATGCTTGGCTACTATGCGTGAGTGACAAGGAATAGGGAAGCAGCGAAGGAGAATTTTGCATGTCGCAAGCCGTAATGCCGGAAGAGATGAATGTCTACCAGAACGCCGAGGTGCGTTTTGAAGTGGCCGCGAACAAACTGGGGCTTGAGCAAGGCCTCTACCGCTTCTTGAAGTGGCCGAGCAAAGAAATCACGCTGTACATCCCGGTGGGAATGGACAACGGGCAACTGGAAGTTTTCACCGGCTACCGCGTTTTGCATTCGAATGTGCGAGGCCCGGGAAAGGGCGGGATTCGCTTCGCTCCGGACGTTTCGATTGACGAAGTGCGCGCGCTGGCGACGTGGATGACCTGGAAATGCGCGGTGGTGAACATTCCGTTCGGGGGCGCGAAGGGCGGAGTCATTTGCGACCCGCGGAAATTGTCGCGCGGCGAAATGGAGCGGCTGACGCGGCGCTATACCGCGGAACTGGTGGATTGGCTGGGACCGGAGCGCGACATTCCCGCACCGGACGTGGGTACCGGCGAACAGACCATGGCCTGGGTGATGGACACCTTCGCGATGCACGTCGGGCAGGCCACCACGGCGGTGGTGACAGGAAAACCGATTGAGCTCGGCGGATCCCGCGGAAGACGCGAGGCCACGGGGCGCGGCGTAATGATGTGTTGCGACAAGGCACTCGCCAAGCTCGGTATGAAAAAACAAGGCTGCCGCGTCGTCATACAAGGCTTCGGCAACGTGGGTTCCATGGCCGCGGACTTGATGCAAAATGCAGGGTACAAGATCATCGGCCTCGCGGACATTGGCGGCGGGCTCTACAACGAAAAGGGCTTCGATGTGCCCAAAGCGATCGACTGGGTCTATACGCAAAAGAAGACGCTGCAGAGTTTTCCTGGCGGCGGAACAAAGATGTCTGCACGCGACGTGCTCTTCCAGCCGTGCGACATCGCCATTCCCGCGGCTATCGAAAACCAGATCACCGAGAAGAATGCCAGCCAGGTGCAGGCAAAAATCCTTTGTGAAGGCGCGAACGGGCCGACCACGTGGCAGGCTGACACGATTATCGATTCGAAAGGCATTTTCACGATACCGGACATTCTAGGAAACGCCGGCGGCGTGACGGTGAGCTATTTCGAATGGGTGCAGGACCGGCAAGGATTTTTCTGGCGCGAGAGCGAGGTCAACGAGCGCTTGCTGGACTTCATGGAAGGAGCATTCGACGAGGTGGTACGCTACGCGGAATTGCACAAAGTCAACAACCGCATCGCCGCCTACATGCTGGCGATCGACCGCGTGGCCACAGCGCTCAAGCTGCGTGGCATTTATGCCTAGTGCTATTCCAATTTGAAGAGCTAGACGCTAATTTATAATAGTGGATTTAGTGGAATGGTACGGCGGTTCCGCAACCGACCATCAGCTGGGATATTGAGAATCACGGGTTCAATGAACTCGTCAACGGCGGGCATGCGAACCACGTCTATCGTCACCACTCCTGGGCCATCGAGTGCTTTCTGTTGCTCGCTTTTCTGGCCTACAACATTTTCCATGCTTTCTTTGCCCGCAACCTCAAGCCGGAGGTGCGCCGCGGTCGAACGATGGAGTTCTGGGTACGCCTGATCGTGGCGGAAATTTCACGCCCTCCCTCGCTTCTCCTCAGCAGCCGCACCACCCTGACCTACGCCTCGGCCCGCCACACCTTAACGCTTCTTCTCCGATGATTCCCTTAAATAAAGCGGTAGCGTCTCGCTGGATTCGGAAATCGGGCTGGAAGGCGCCGCAAGGAGCCCCCCCCCGGAGAAAAAAGAGGCTATCCGCATCTCTTTCGGAATCGCAGAAACTCTCATAACCCACGTTATCAAGCAAATCCTCGGCCCCTTGGGAGCCGATTGCGGAATCGCTGGGAATGGTACTGGACTCTTGGCAAATCTTATAATAGCTTCTACCCGCTCCCGCTAGGCCCAGGGAACTAAGCGGGGCCATTTCGTAAGTCCCAACGGGGTGTGCCTGAAGCAATTCGAGGGAGAGGGCGCGATGGTTTTCGCGCGCCAGGAAGGATTCCGACCTTGACCCCGGACTCACTCTTACCCGGCCACGCAAAAAGCGATGCACAGCACGCGCGGGACATTTGTGTCGCCGGCCGCTGGATGTACGAGCGTGAATATATCGTCGCCTGCGAGGGAAACCTTTCCGTCCGCCTCAGCGATGGGCGCATCCTCACCACGCCGACGTGCATGAACAAAGGCATGCTTTCGCCCGAGGATCTGGTCATGACCGATCTCGAGGGCCGGCAGCTTGCTGGTGATCGCAAAGTTTCCTCCGAGTTGGCGATGCACCTTCTGTTTTACCGCATGCGGCCCGACGTGAACGCCATTTGCCACGCGCACCCGCCGACGGCCACAGGATTCGCAGTGGCCGGGCGCGCATTGAACAAAGCGCTGCTGCCGGAAGTGATCGTGGGGCTCGGGCAGATTCCTCTAGTGCAATACGCAACGCCGGGCACACCGGAGTTGAGCGGAGCGCTCGAGCCCTTTGTCCCGCACTATGATGCGCTGCTGCTGGCAAACCACGGCGCGGTGACCTGCGGGCCGGACTTGCTCACGGCTTTCTTTCGCATGGAGACGATTGAGCACTGCGCCAAGATCACGCTCGCGGCAGAACTTGCCGGAGAGCCGGTATTGCTCTCGGGGCGGGAAGTGGCGAAGCTCCTGGCGGCGCGGCCACGGTACTTCGTTTCGCCTCCGCCGGGCGGCGGCGCAGAATTGCCCCTGACCAATGAGGCTGGGGAGTCCGCGGAAGACCGCGTGACCCTGACCCGCGACGAGCTAGGCGCTTTGATTGATGAAGCGGTGCGCAAGGACCGCAGCCGCCGCTAAGAAACCGGCGCCGAGTTTCTGCACTTCCCTACGCCGATACTTGCGTGAGAATAGCAAGGGCTGCGTTTATGCGATACGTGTTCACCGCTTTGATCGCCCTATCCTTGTGCCTCTCGCCATTCCTTGGTGCAACTCCAGCGGGACAAACCCAAGGGGGAAGCATGAAAATCGTCAGTTCGGCTTTTTCTGCCAACGAAATGATCCCCAAGAAATTTACGTGCGATGGGCCGGATGCCTCGCCCAAGCTGAGTTGGAATGAGCCTCCGGCAAAAACGCAAAGCTTCGCGCTGATCATGGACGATCCCGATGCTCCCGTGGGTACCTGGGTCCATTGGGTGCTGTTCGACCTGCCCGCCGACACCCGTGAGCTTGCAGAAGGAGTTGCGAAGCAGGAGCAGCTTGCAAATAGGGCGCGGCAAGGCCGCAACGACTTCGGCCAGATTGGTTACGGAGGGCCGTGTCCGCCCCCGGGCAATCCTCACCGGTACTTCTTCAAGGTTTATGCGCTGGACGCCAAGCTAGATTTGAAAGCGGGCGTCACCAAGGCCGATGTCGAACGTGCAATGAAGGGCCACATCCTTGGCCAAGCCGAGCTGATCGGCCGCTACGGGCGCTAGCTTTTACTGCATAGCCGGTTTCGGAGCTGCCATTCCGCACTTCGAGCACGGAGCACGTAATCTGCGCATTTTCAACCTGTGCGCAGAGCAAGTTGCGTTGCAGACTCCATCGAGATGGCTCATGCGGGCTCAAGGGGCGGGAAAACTTGCTCTTGTGCGGGTAGACTTCCCACGGCCAAGAAAATGCATCCAAATGAATTAGGTCATCGATGGCCTCTACCAAGCCGGGACGTAGAACGGTATGGAAGGAGGATTTCTATGATCGGTATGAGTTTTAGTTCGTTCCTCAGTCTGTTGATTCTGGGCTCCATCGCGGCAATCGTATTGCACTTCGTCGTGCTCTACAAAATGCTGGCCGGTTTCGATGGATTCATGAACAAGTGGATTGCCGGATGGATCGGCGGCCGGCTTGGTTTGCCGGTGCTCGGGCACTGGGGACCAAGCATGTCGCAGGTTTACATTATTCCCGGGCTGCTCGGCGCCTAATACCCCTGGTTTCCCCTGGTTTGCGTTGACAGGCGAAGAAAAGGCGGCAATACTGGCGCCCTGGGTTGAACAAACGATGATTGGGCAGCTTCGCGGACGCCTCGCGGAAAAAAGACCGAACCAGGTGCTCGTCGACGTGGGCGGCGTCGGCTATCTCGTGCAGGTGCCGCTCTCGACGTACGCCGGCCTCGGCGAATTGCACACCGAAGTCACCCTCCTGATTTATACCCACGTGCGCGAAGACGCGCTGACGCTTTTCGGATTTGTGTCCGCGCGGGAAAAACATTTTTTTGAACTGCTGATTTCCGCTTCGGGCGTCGGTCCCGCGCTGGCGCTGAAAATTCTCTCCGGCATGAGCGTGGAAGAACTGGTTCCGGCGATTCGCGCCGGCGATTTGGTGCGCCTCACGAAGATTCCTGGCGTGGGAAGAAAGACCGCCGAGCGCATCGTGGTTGAATTGAAGGACAAGCTCGAAGCCGTGGCTATCGAGACGGAGAAGCCTGCGGTGGCTTCTCCGGCGGGCATCGAAGCCGACGTGGTCTCGGCGCTGGTCAATCTGGGGTACGACACGCGCGCCGCGGAAGACGCGGCGGCTGAGGCGAAACGCGAAGCGGGCGCGAGCAATTTTGAGAAGCTGTTGAGGGCGGCGCTGCAGTCGCTCAGCGCGCCGAAGGGACGATCCACGCGTGCGGGAGCCTAGCGATTGTTGCGGCGCAATCTAAAGGGGTGTTTCAACACAGAGTTCACGGAGGGAACGGAGACTGCAGGAAAGCGATTTCTTCCCCTGTGTTTTCTGTGCACTCTGTGTTGAGAATATGATGGTGGATGCAAGCGCAAAACGGATGATGCAGCAACAGCAACCGCAGCGAATCGTTTCCGGCGTCGCGTATGAAGAAGACACGCGCATCGACGTCAGCGTACGTCCGCGGCGGCTCGAGGAATACATCGGGCAAAAGCGCGTCAAGGAAAACATCCAGATCGCGATTGACGCCGCGCGCAGCCGCGACGAAGCGCTAGATCACGTTTTGCTTTATGGCCCGCCTGGCCTCGGCAAAACTACGCTCGCGCAAATCATCGCCAACGAATTAAACGCTCCCATCAAGACCAGTGCTGGGCCGCTGCTCGAACGCAAGGGGGACTTGACCGCCATCCTGACCGCGCTCGAAAAGAAGGAAGTTTTCTTTCTCGACGAGATCCATCGCCTGCAGCCCGCCGTCGAAGAAGTGCTTTACCCCGCGATGGAAGATTTTCGTGTGGACCTGATCATCGGCCAGGGCCCGGGAGCGCGCATTCATCCCTTTCCGTTAAGCCACTTCACGCTGGTCGGAGCGACCACGCGCGCCGGCTTGATTACTGCGCCGCTGCGCTCGCGCTTCGGCATCGTGCACCGGCTGGATTTCTACGGGCCGGAGGATTTGCGGATCATCATTCATCGCTCGGCAAAAATCCTGAACATCGAGATGGACGAAGGCGGCGCGGAAGAAATCGCGCGCCGCTGCCGAGGCACGCCTCGCATTGCCAACCGCCTGCTGCGCCGGTCGCGCGATTTCGCCGAAGTGCGCGCTGCGGGACGCATCACTCGCGCGGTGGCGCAGGAAGCGTTGCAAATGCTCGGCGTGGACGAAAACGGCCTCGACGAAGTGGACCGCAACTTGATGCTCGCGCTACTCGATAAATACGGCGGCGGCCCGGTCGGGCTGGGCACGCTCTCCGCGGCCCTTGCCGAAGAAGAAGACGCCATCGAAGAAATGTACGAGCCCTACCTCATGCAGATCGGCATGATTGACCGCACGCCGCGCGGGCGCGTGGCTACCCCGCGCGCGTACGAATATTTCGGCCGCGAAGCCCCGCGCCGCCAGCCGCGGTTATTTTGAAGACGAGCTGGCGGCCGCGAAATGGCAATCGGGTCACTTTGGCTGCGACTCCTTGATCTTCTTCAACGCGTCTTTTGCGCTCTGATTCGCCGGATTGAGGCTTAGCGCCTTTTCGTAATTCTGCTGGACCTTCTTGAGATCGCCTGCCTTCAAGTAGCCTTCCGCCAGGCTATCCCAGACGTTCGAGGAGTCGGGAAACGTTTCGGCGTTCAACTTGAAGACCTGGATGGCTCCCCCGGTCTCGTTCCCTTCCAGCAACGTGTAACCAAAAACGTTCAGCGAGCCCTCGCCAAAATCAAAGGCGCTGCCGCCATAGTATTTCTTCTTAAGGTCGGCGTCATTGTCGAGTGCCGCTTGCAAACCCTTCTTTCGATACTGTTCGCCGAGTTCTTCGTCGAGCGTCAATCAGCGTGGGCTTGTACCGCCGGGACTTGCGGCGGATTTCCTCTGCTTTGCAGACGTCTGCCTGCACGAGAAAGCCATCCGAGCCCAAGGCGCGCAATTTCTCCAACGTCGCCTTGGCCTGATCCTCCTTTTGATAATAGTGAACCGCGACCTTCGCCTCGCTCTCCGCGAGCTTCAAAAGCGATGCCGCGGCCGATTCCCCGTGAGCCTCCCGTGACCAATGCCGTTTTTCCTCTAAGCGTCATAAGGCACCTCCTGGCTCAGAATTTGCGCCGCATGTTAGGCCCGTGCAAATCCCAAGTCAATCGAGTGCCTCCGCCTCGATTGCGGGCCCCTGAACCTTAACACCGCTCAAGAGCCCGCTCGTGAATGACTTTTGCGCAGAAGGCAGTCGGAATTAGGATAAGAGGGCATGGGAAAAGGCAGACTAACGCGGCGGGAGTTTTTGCGGGCGGCAGGAACGACCGGGGGCGGCGCCGCGCTTTTCGGCGCGGCGGCGGGAGCCGGAATGCCGTTGGATTGGAAGACGAGAATTGGAGCGGCAGACGGACAAGCAGAGAGTATGGCCGCGGACTATACACTGCACATTGGCGCAAGCGCAATCGAGATTGCGCCGAAACACATCGTCTCGACGGTCACTTACAACGGACAATTCCCGGGACCACTGCTGCGGTTCAAAGCAGGACGCGAAGTAACGGTCGAGATCCACAATGACATGGACGCGCCGGAGCAACTGCACTGGCATGGGCAATTCGTATCCACCGACGTAGACGGCGCGGCGGAAGAAGGCACGCCGTACATTCCGGCGCACGGGATGCGGCGCATCACGTTCACGCCGCGACCCGCGGGGCTGCGCTTCTATCACACGCACAACCGCGCCGGGGCAGACCTGCATGCCGGGCAATACAGCGGGCAGGTGGGGGCGGTGTACATCGAGCCGAACGACGAGCCGGGTCGGCATGACCGCGAAGTGTTTCTGGTGCTGAAGGAGTTTGAAGGCTCATTCAGCAAGGGCGGCGACATGCCGCAGGATTTCTTGTCGCCAGCCACGAAAGCGAAAGAACTGGAAGCGGCGGGCGAGTCGGCGATGAAGGCATCCCTGGCTAAGGGCATGCCCCATGGCTATGAGATCGGCTATCAATATTTCACCATCAACGGAAGAATGCTCGGGCACGGCGAGCCGGTGCGGGTGAAGGCGGACGAACGCGTGCTGTTTCACGTGGTGAATGGCAGTGCGACCGAAATTCGCAGCTTGGCGTTGCCGGGACATGTCTTTCGCGTGGTAGCGCTGGACGGCAACGCCGCGCCGCGGCCCGCGGACGTGCCGGTACTGTGGCTGGGCCCGGGAGAGCGCATTTCCGCCATTGTGAAAATGAAGCAGCCGGGTGTGTGGATCCTGGGCGACTTGGCCGACGACGACCGGCAGCACGGCATGGGCATTGTGGTGGAGTACGCCAGGCAAAAAGGCAAGCCCGTGTGGACATCGTTAAAACCGTTTCGCTGGAGCTATGCGCGGTTCGGCGCGACGAACGGGGCCGCGCGTGAGCCGGACGAAACGATCAACATGACGTTTACCAAGCGGAACGCGGCGGAGCAGGGATTCAACCAATGGGCCATCAATGAAGAAGTGTTTTCGCGAGAGGCGATGGCAGCGACGTATCATTTGCGGGAAGGCCACCGGTACAGACTGCGCATGCGCAATGCCAGCGACGACGTACACCCGATCCATTTGCACCGGCACAGCTTTGAGCTAACGAAGCTGGCGGGCCAGGCGACGGCCGGCGTGATGAAGGACGTCGTGATGATCGGCGGCTATCAAGAAACGGAAGTGGACTTTACGGCGGACAATCCGGGGCTGACGCTGTTTCATTGCCACCAGCAACTGCACATGGATTTCGGGTTCATGACCCTCTTCGATTATTTGTAGGCGGCACGCTTGACAGCTGCCGCCTGCGTTTCCCAGAAAGAACGGGGGCAGGCACTCCTGCCTTTCCCACGCCTAGCAGGAAGGAAAATCTTTTCCTTTCGTACTTTGTACCCGCGAACCGTTTCCGCCGAATCACACCTGACCCTCGCCACGATTTAAATAGGAGACGGCGTTCGCCCACGCTGGAATCCTAAGCACGAGCTTCATTTGCAAGAAAAGTTCAGGCGTTGCGGTCCCCGCCAAACGCCAGTTGAACGACCAAGAAACCAAAAATGGAAAGATGACCATGGGGACCAAAACGAGACAAAGAGCGGCGAAGATTTTGCTTGCGTTGGCACTGAGGCTGGCTGGAACGAGCGTGCACGCCCAGGAAAACCGGAAGGCGCTGAACAATCCGACGCCAACCTATCCGGAGACCGCGCGGCAGTTTCGCCTGACCGGAGTTGTAAAAGTTCAAATAGTGATCGCGCCGGACGGCCAAATCAAGGACGTGAAAGTTCTCGGCGGGCACCCACTGTTGGTGAACGCGGTCCAGGACGCGCTGAAGAATTGGAAGTACGCGCCGGCCGGCAGCGAGACGACGGCAACTCCAGCCTTCAATTTTCACCCGTAAGGCGGGCGCGTTCGGCACAAAGCAGACATCTGCGAAAGCTCGTACAACTTGAAACTCAACGCGAGTCTTGGTTGACTTCGAAGATTAGGCTCGAACAGGTGAGGCCGGCTTCGGCCTTCTGCAGCTCAGAGATGTCCAGCGGCGTAACGAGATAATCCAGCGAGCCGATGCGTCCCCGCGTTCGGGGAAATGAGGCCGGGAAGATGATCGTGCCGCCAAGCGCCACCGCATTGGCGGCATGCGGTTCCCGAGGATCCACATCAATCCAGTCATAGCCCGCAAACGGCGCGGGATCGAACCAAGCGCGATTTGCCAGCAGCGTGTTTTCGGCGATGCAAGTCACGGCCGATTTCAGGTGCAAGCAGCCGGTCACCGGTACGGAGATGACTTCGTAGCCGTGTGGCTTCACGAGTTCAGCAAGCTGGCGAATGGCTTCCGCATTGCTGCGTTTGGTTAAACCGGCAAAAAGCTTGCGGCCGATGCGAAGAACGTCGCCACCTTCGAGCATTCCGGGAAGCTGGATGCTGGCGAGCTTGCGGTATTTCGAAAGCTCCTGCGCCAGGGAAGCGCCTTCGGCGCGGCGGCTCTCGGTGCCGAGCGGCAGGATCACGGCGAGTTCGTCGAGGACGATTGCCGGGTCTTCGACAAACATGGAATCAGGAAGATCAGGCTCGGCGGGAAGAGAGATGACGCGCGCGCCCAGTTTTGCAAGGAGCACTTCGTACGCCTGATGCTGTTGCCGTGCCCGCCCCAAGTCAATCGGCTGGCGCTCGATGAAAGAAAGCTCGCAACGAACAATAGCGGGACTAACTTCGCGTGTGATGGCCGTGAGCATGCCAGATGAGGAAGTTTACACGAGAATTGCGGGACAGACTCCTTCGCGCAGCATGTGGCGGGATGACAGAGACATCAAATCGGAAGCTGAAAAATCCTTGTTGGTATGTTTCGAACCTACATTCCGCAGTAGAGACGGGCGAGTTTTCTGAGATTCTTTGCTTTAAGCATAGACGCTGGGCGATATGGAAAGGAGACTGAGGACTTGCTCTTGAATCGGGCTGAGCGGTTCCGAAAAAGCCTGCACCAGGTTTCCGTTTTTGGACAGCAATAGATGTCGGGCGCGAGAGTTAAAGACGCGGATCACTTGCTCGGTGGTTGGGTTCGCTGATGGCCGATCTTCCGGGAGGATCTGAATGTGGGTCAGACCACGTTCCCGCATAGTGTCTCGTAGCTGGCGCTCGATAAGGGCACACACTAACTGGGCCAGGAAATAAACGAACATCAAGGCCTCGATGCGTTGATTCTTTTTGAGGAAGATGGGAGCGACGCGAAGAACCGATTTCAAAAGTGCGTGGCGTTTTTCGAGATTCGGCTGGTACTTATAAGCGCGGAGTAGGGCGGCAGCGTCCAGCTCTGTGTTGGTCGTCAGTGGGAAAGTTCCATCCATCAGTTCCGCTCGGGCAATGGCATTCTCGTCGCGAGAGCAATTGATGCGTGGTACCCAGTGCACGAGTTTGCGATACATGGTATCAGCCGAGGAGCGTCCTCGCGTCACCTGTCGGAATTTTTCCACCTCCACCGAGGCAATATCGACTTTGATCCAGCCTCGAACCGCGAAGCGAGCCAGGATCGCTTCGGCTTGCTTGCGAAGGGTTTGTTCCTTCTTGGGTTTTCTTTTGCGCACGGGATCGGCCAGTGCCCGCAGCTGATCCATCGCTGAGGCAATCTTTTCCTCTCGCTCATCCCAATCCCGACGTGCTTTCTCACTGGAGCGGAACCAATAGAGACGAAACCCCTCCTGCAGCTGATAGAGACCGCTCGCCACTTCATACAGATCGATCCGGCCTTGCTTCCGGCTCGATCGCTTGGCCATGACCTTCTCCCAGCGAACCAACGATGCCTCCACTTTATGTTGGAAGTCTTCGACCTCGCCACGCGTGCGAGGCACTACGGTAATGAATCGACCTTGGCTGCGATCCAGGTTAAGCAGCGTTGGACTGACGCACAGTTTGCAATCCGCCACGTAGAGAAAGTCCGAGCGGCCCAGGATGCCTCGCAGCATTTGCCAATTGTCCCAGTGAAGAGTGTCGTCGGTGTGGTTGCCATCGTGCGCTTTGAAGAGCACAGGGATAGCACCGTCCCGGGTTACCGAGAGCTCGTAAACCAGCTGGCGCAGGTCGGGACGATGATCCTTACTATAGCCCCGTACCCGCTGCACGGCGCGGTGATGCTGCTGCGCGTACGCTCCGGTCAGCTTGACCGACGTGGTGTCCTGATGGAGCTGGCTCAGATCCACCGCATAGGCCCGGACCGCGGCCAGCACCACACGCTGGCGCGATCGGATTCGAACAGGCGATCGAGCGCACGGGCCAAGACGTCATCCCCGTATTTCCCGCCGTAAACCAGAGCCGGATCATAGGGAGCAGTCCACTGCCGGATGGCGTAAAGAGCTTGGCGCTCGACGAGGATGTTTTTCAGCAGTAGCAAGATGGCTTCCGCGTAGCGAGCCTGTCCCAGGGCCTGGGTGAGGCAGGGCAAAAGTCCGATGCGCTCGATAACAGGATCGAAGATGGGCAGGGCCCCTAAGACTTGGCGCTGCAGCTGAAAAGGTTGTGCTTGCATGGACCTTGTTCCTAATGTATATATAAATCAGGAACACACCATGTCAAGAACAAAACGCACCTCCCGCACAAAAATCACCGTCGTGGCAGAAGGACCGATCCTTCCTGGCTCCATCTCTACCGCCAAAAGTCAATGTGGAAAGGCCCATTGTGCCTGCAAGGCAAGTCCTCCGAAACTGCACGGCACCTACTACCGTTGGACCGGCTTCCTGGAGGGCAAACGAACCACCAAGACCATCAGCAAAGAAACCGCTGCGGAATGCGAGCGGAGGATCAAGAATTATCGGGCGCTTCAGACTAAACTGGACCGCATCGTAGAAGACGCATTAGCCAATGCGCCCTGGAATGAGCCGCAATGAGACTATGTCATTGAAATCAAACGGGAATTCTGCGGCAAACTCGCCCGTCTCTACTGCGGAATGTAGGTTTCGAATGCGGCTGGTAAGCGAATCTGTCGCGAGCAAGCCTAAATCATGGTGTTCTGGAGCGCGCGAAAAAGCATCAGCGCCAGGGGATGACCGGAAAGCGGGGAGGCATGGCTCATCCAGAAACGCATGATTCCCGCGCCGATGAGCATGCCTGCGAGAATGAGGCCGATGGCGCTCAGCACTACGGGCACATCGGCTTTGGAGAAGTTGAAAAATCCCGCGCGAGACGTCCGGTCCTCTGACCCTTCTGCCGATGCTCCGTTTTGTGGAGCATGAGCATACCCGAGGCGATTGGAGATTTCCGGCTGAACCAGGAGGGAGTATCCCTTCCGCGGAATGGTCTCGACATATACCGGTTTGTCGGAAGAGTCGCCCAGGGCCATGCGAAGCTTGTTCACGGTGGTGTTTACGTTAGCGTCGTAATTCACGTGCGTGTCGGCGGGCCACAGCCGCGCGCGTAGTTCCTCGCGCGTCACAACTTCGCCGGGCTTTTCGAGAAGCGTTAGGAGCGTTTGATACACTTTTCCCTGAAGCTTCAACCGTGTTCCATTTCGCGTAACTTCCTGCCTTTGCTGGTCAATCCGGAATGGCCCAAAATGGATATAACGACCAGAAGACAGCAGACTTGGCCCGGGAATCGTGGGATTATCCGGATCTGGCATCAACATCACTTCCGATGGCATAGACGGTCACCCTACCCCTTTGCAATCTATAGACGTAGAAACTCCTGAAGTGTTTTCCTGAATTACGAATGGTTTCGCACATTTGTTCCATCACGCGCTGGCTGATACAGATCACTTTGGGGGAGAAACGGTTGCATCCACCGAAAAATCCTGATGTTACTCGGTGTTAAACTAAAGACTTTAGCTTGGCTTTATGTTGAACCGCTGGCTTTTCAATCGATTGGGAGTTGAGACATTTTTTGTCGGCATCTAAGGCCAACCGTCTCCAAAAAATTCCAAAGGTTACCTTCCTCTTGCATATAGTCATTGTCATTCTCGATGCGAAAGAGACTGAACATGCGCAAACCATCCATGATGCTTCGAAAACGGACAAGTGTTCGAATACGGACGGTGGGACTGCTCATCCTGCTCGGAGTGTTGGGTGGAGCGCAGGCTCAGTCTCCCATCTCTCTGTCGAGACAAGCGAAACAGCCTGCCAACAACCCTTCCGCAAGGCTCGCTGAAACACCGCAGCAAAAAGCCTGGAGAATTCTTCATGAAGGTCTGGAAGACAAGAATGCGGACCGCCGCGCCAAAGCGGCACGCGCGTTGGGGCTGCTGACTGGAAACGCCGAGGCCGAAAAAGCGGCGGTTCTCGCGCTCCAGGATGAGAAACCAAACGTGCGGCTGGCGGCAGCCGTTTCGCTGGGCTCGATGCATGCGGAGCATTCGAAAGGTAATCTCGAAGAAGCCTTGGGGGATTCCGAGCCTAGCGTGGTGCTGGCGGCAGCAAATTCGCTGCTTTTGCTTCACGATGACGTGGGCTACGACACGTACTACGAGGTACTGACGGGCGAGAAGCGCGCAAGCAAGGGGCTGATCAAAGAACAACTAGACACGCTGAAAAACAAGAAAAAAATGGCGCAACTGGGGTTCGAAGACGGAATCGGGTTCATTCCGTTTGCGGGGATGGGCTACGAAATTTTCAAGACGGTGACGAAAAACGATTCTTCTCCGCTGCGCGCAGCGGCGGCAAAAAAACTGGCCCACGATCCCGAGCTAGACGCCGCCGAAGCGCTGGTGAAAGCCTCTGGCGACAAAAACTTGGCGGTGCGCGCGGCGGCCTTGGAAGCCATCGCTCTCCGCGAGGACCGCTCGCTCGTTCCCAAAATCAGCGCAGCCCTCGACGATGAGAAAGAACTGGTGCGCTTCACCGCGGCGGCGTGCGTGGCGCATCTGAGCGTCGTGCCGGAGAAGACCCCGAGTTCGAATGGAAGCAAACTCGTAGCCGCTATTCATGCCAGAAAGAAGTGAGTTCGAGGCGGGAACCCGGCGCTTCGGCATGAGCAAGATGAGGAACGCCAATCTGGAACCCTCATAAAAAGATCGTTGTGGATACGTTTTCAAAAGTGAGGCGTTTGTCCATATCCAGCATCTGACTTCGATACCAGGACAGACCACCGAGCACGCTGCCTAGCAACGGAACAAACCAGACCGCGAGTATGGGGTCGTAAACAGACCACTGGTCCAACCGCGGAAGCCAGGTTTGGAAAATGAAAAAGCCAAAGAGATAGCCCACGACAATCAGCGGAGAGTGGCTCTGGAAAGGGGGATATTGGCAGGTAAACGGCACCTTACGGAAACGGACCAGCAGAATTTCTACAAGAACGACCGTGCAGGCGCACCAGACCGTTGTGTGCAGAAGGGCGGTCGTCCATCCCCAGAATTCGAGCGTGCAGAGGAAAGTCAGCGGCCCCAAACAGAAAAGAGAGAACATCAGGAGCACGCGCCTAGCTACGGAACGGGAATCGTGCCGGTCAGGGTCGAGCCACAACCGGAAAATCCAGTTTGCTCGCAGGTCCAGCGGAATCTCGAAAGCGAAACGCATGCCCACCAGCAAGCAATAACTCAGGATAAAGGGAATGGAGAGAAATTCCACAGGAGGCGAGGTGTTGCTTTCGACGAAAAAGTGGAGAGACAGGGAGCTGAGGCTTTCCGCCGAAACCACCAGACCCACCGCGAGAAAGCACAAGAGGGTCTGAAGATGCACTGTGCTACGCAAGAGACTCCTCGCGACAAACTTGCAGCAGGCACGCTGCGAAGGTGAGCGCCAGAGTCGCTTATGGAGAAAGGCTATGGGAGATATGGAAGGCGAGATTCGGGGCATGGGACGGGCATCTGCCAGTTCCGGGAGGCGCATGAAGGATCTGCGGAAAGTAAAAGTGTAGGCGACGATGGCGATGAGCGCGGAGAGTCCGACTGCGATCATTGCAGCCCAAGCCATGGCGACGCTGAACGTATCGTTCCTTCCAACCCACACGGTTCGGGCAATGCCCAAGAAAGAAATAGGCGGCAAAATGACAATGCGGTGCGCATTGGTTACGGAGACGCGTTTGAGCAAATCGGGCACGGTAAAGCTGGTGGCCAGCAAGACCGATAAGGCGATGACCGATACAAAGCGGATCGCTAACGAGACCCTGCGAAAGGCAGCGGAAGGCAGGAGTGCGGTTAGCAGTCCCGCCGGGGCGAAGATGAGGAAGAAACTAAAAACACTTGCGGAGAAGACCGCCGCGGCGTGACCGGCAGCGAACCGCAGGAACAAGGAAAGAGACGGTTGCGACCCAACCACCGCCACGGGAAACAGGAACAAGGAAGCGGCGTTTGCGACGAACGCAAACACGCCGGCCAGGCACAGGATGGCAAACAGGTTCGCGAAGAAAATAGCGCGCGGCAGAGGCACAAGGTTTATGTAGTCGCGACGATCGAGAAAGATCGCATCCCAGCGCCACAGAGTGGCCGCTCCGGTTACCACCAGGGAGAGAATTATGAAGAAGTATTCGTCTGGAATCGTGGCGGAGAAGGGATTGAAGGGCCCTTGGCCACGCAGAAACCGAACCAACGAGCCGTACTTTTCAAACATCAACAGAGAAACCAACAAGCCCGGCATGGCCAGGAGAATCAGGATTACGCCTACGCCAATGTCAAGCTCTCCCGCTTCCGCGTCACCGCCGCCGCGAAACATGCGGCTGGCAAAAAGTCCAACGAGGCAGCCGAAGGGCGTTCGGCAAAAGGCGCTGCGCCGTCCTTCGAGCCCTTGCCTGGTCCGCGAAATCATGAGCAGGCCACAACGTCGACAATGTAATTTACAACTTGCGTGACGTCTATTTCTTCGACCAACTGCAGGAAAGCATCTTCAAGCGAAGACTTGCCAATCTTTTCGCGAACGACAGCCGTGGGACCATGAGCGAGGACGTGGCCTTTCCGCAAGACGATCAGGCGAGAACAGACTTTCTCGACGACTTCGAGAATATGCGAACAGTAGAAAACGGATTTGCCTTGTGCGCTCAACGCCTGAATCAGGCTTTTGACGATGAGGACGGAAGTCACGTCGAGGCCGGAGAGAGGCTCGTCAAGAATCAAGACATCCGGATTGTCCATCAAGGCAGCGATCAGCAGGATCTTCTGGCGCATGCCCTTGGAATAAGAGCCCAGCGCGAAATGCCGATGCGGCCATAGCGAGAAAAGCTGCAAGAGGGAGGTAATTCTCGTGCCTTTGCGCGATTGCGGCATGGCGCGCAGCGTCCCCACCATGTCCAAGTATTCTTCACCCGTCAAATGGGGATAAAGATTGGGCTCCTCGGGGACGTAGCCGAGGATTTTTCGATAAGCAATCAGGTCTTTGGGGATGTTTTGACCTTTGTAGGTAACTTCCCCATGGGTGGGCTCGAGCAAGCCGGTCACGATTTTTACGGTCGTGCTTTTTCCCGACCCGTTCGGTCCCAAATAGCCGAGAACTTGTCCGGGCTCGAGGGTAAAGGTCACATTCTGAACGGCCAGGACGGAGCCGTAGAACTTGCAAAGGTTTTTCGCCTCGAGAATTGCAGCCTTCCTCTGGGAGAGCAGACGAACCCCTGCGGTCGTGGTGTCACTGCGCGGCGGCGCCAAGGAATTTCCCGGCGCGCAATTCGCCCCATTCGATCATGGATCGGCGGTCGAGTTCCTTCAGGTAGGCTGGTTCAAGACTTCCGCCTGGAGGAAATGCAAGAGTCAGCGTCTCAGGCGACCCGAGATACAGCAAAGCATCCGCCTTCTTGCTCAGGGGCCCAGTATCGCCCTCGGCCGCGTCGCCGAGACGCGTGCCTGCGAGTTCGCAGAGAACCGGCACGTTTTCGCTGAGCCCATGGAAGCGAACGAGTTCTCGCACCGCCGGATGAAGCAGCCCCTGGTTGTCCAGTAGCACGACATAAGTGGAGCCAGGATAGCGAGACTCGACTCGGATGGTCGTATCCGGATCACCGTTGCGGGCGCCGGACTTCAGAACATGGTTCACTCCCAGAACGACCAGCGCTCGATGCTTTTTCCTCAAAACTTCATTCAAGATGACCTCGGCGAAGGAAGCGTTATTGTCTCCGAGGGCAGCCCAGTCGGCGTGGGTACGTACGCTGTTCCAATCGATCGCGGTATCCTTCTTGCTGTTGCGCAGTGGTCCATCCGTTCGTCGTATTCCTCGATGCGCTCGCCCGCGAGGACGCGCAGGCGGCGGGAAGGTGGCGGTGCTTGATTGACTTTGCGGATCGCGGCAAGCCATTGCCCGTAGATCGGGGACTCCCAGGAAGCCACCTTGGTGGTATCGCGCCAGATGT